>Ga0247790_10000005_pt1 | contig 119920 bp, 93 predicted proteins | sample UWRJS171409R4_FD_179913 | JGI IMG/M metagenome (GOLD analysis project Ga0247790, IMG submission 179913) | Soil microbial communities from Arlington Agricultural Research Station in Wisconsin, United States - UWRJ-S171-409R-4 | ecosystem: Environmental > Terrestrial > Soil > Agricultural land...
GCCGCGGCGTTCTCGGTGCCGCTGTACCCGCTCGTCGTCGTTGGCTTCGTCGCCGTCTACGCCGCGCTGCTGGTGACCGCCGCGGTCGCCGCGCCGGTGCCGGCGCTCGTCTCCGGCGGCGTCCTCGTCGCCGCGGCGCTGATCAGCGCCGTGTGGGTGCCCGCGCGGCGCGCGTGATCTGGCGCGGGCGCCCCTACGGCGCGCTCCGCTCCCAGCCCTTCGCCCACGCGGCCAGCGGCGTCAGCGGGCGATCGTCGTTCGCCGGGTGCACGGTGACCTGCCCGTCGAGCGGCGTCGTCGCGCCGTCCGGCGTCTTGCCCTTGGGGCACGACAGCGGCACCTCGCGGTACTTGTAGTCGTAGCGATCCTTGGCGATCGGCGTCAGCGTCTCGCGCGCCTCCCACGTACAGTCGTCGTACCAGACGAGGCGCCGGCGGTAGATGACGACCTGGCCGTCCGACGCGTCGTGATCCGTCACGACGTCACCGTCCCCCCAGGCCGTGAAGTAGATCCCCGCCTGGTTCGGCGCGTGGCGCTTCAGGTGGAACCGCTTGATCTCGATGTTGCGCGGGACCCCGCTCTCGGCGCCGAGCAGGAGCGGGAGCAGGAGCGAGAGCGCGGGGGCGAGCAGCCGCATCGGCCTATCATGACGCGGCCGGCGCGCCGGTTCACGCGCGTTCTCGCGAGACCCGCCGCGCCGCTACCGGCCCGCTACCGGCCCGCCGTCGCCTGGAGCGCCACCATCGCGTTCATCCCCCAGCGCGGCGTGCCCGGCGCGCCCGCCGTCGCCTCCCCGAGCGAATAAGGCGCATAAAACGACCGCGCGACCTCGAGCTGGAGCGTCGCCTCGAGGTGGGCGCCGAGGCCGCGCGCCAGCGAGAGCTGGGCGCCGCCAGTCGCGCCCTGCACGGAGGCTGCGCCGAGCGGGTAGAGCGTGGTGAACCCGACGTAGCCGTCGAGCCCGGCGCGCGTTCCGGACGCGTCGAGCGCGAGCCCGCTCGTCAGGCGCGACTCTCGGAGGACGTAGGCGTCGGCGCCGAGCCGGGCGTCGTTGGTCGCGCGCACGTACCCGTGCAGCTGGCTCCCGCCCGTCTCGACGGCGAGGAGCGCGCGGAGCGTCGTGAGCTCGACCTGGTGGCGGGAGATGTCGCCGACCATGATGATCGGGCCGAGGCTCGCGGACGCAAAGCCGATGCCGCCGGTCACGAACGCGCGGCCCATCTGGCGGTTGTGGATGCGCACCGCCCACGCGGCGATGGCGGAGCCGTCGTCGCTGCTCTCGCCGCCGCCCGCGACGATGTCCACCTGGTAGTCGCGGTGCTCGCCCCACGGCGCGAGCTGCGGGCGCTCGTACCTGATCCCGACCGCCTCGACCGACGAGTGCCACGCGCCCGGCGAGTCCGCGGACCACAGCCACGAGACGCGCGTGGTGAAGTCGAACAGCGCGATGTGCTCGGTGCCCCGCGGCGCCTCCGGCTTCTCGAAGATCGTCATCGCCATGTGGAACGGCGCGAAGCGAAAGCTCGCCGTCTCGCGGCGGTTCAGCCCGGGGCGCAGCTCGAGCGGCGCGAGCAGCGAAGGCCGGACGTCCCACTCGAGGTGGTGGCCGAGCTCGAGCAAGAACACCTCGAACCCGAGGCACCCGCTCGCCCACTGCTCCGCGCTCGGGCGCGCGGCGCCCGACCACGCGAGCCGGGCCTGCCCGCCGACGCGCACGAGCTCGCAGCGCTCGTGCATCACGCGGAGCTCGGCGCCGATCGCCGCCGCGGCCTCGCCTCGCCGCGTGCCCGCCGCCAGATCGGCCGCGCCTTCGCCGACGAGCTGCGCGAACGCGCTCCAGCGTGTCTCCCCGCGCGTGACGACGGTCCGCGGCCCGAGCCCGAGCTCGCGCTGCTGTCCTTCGAGCGTGTCGGGCTCGGCGCCGTCGCCGACATCGACGTCTGCGCGCGCCGGCGCTGCCGGCGCTGCCGCGGCCGCCGCGGCCGCCACGAGGACGAGGCCCCATCCGATGCGCCGCATCCGGCGTTCGCTCAGCGCGCCGACAGGCCGCCGTCGACGACGAGCTCGGCGCCGGTCACGAACCGCGACTCGTCGCTCGCGAGGTAGACGACCGCGTGGGCGACGTCGTCGGCCTCGCCGATGCGCCCGAGCGGGACCGCGCGCTCGAGCTTCTGGCGCGTCAGGCCGCGCGCGCCCGCCGAGGGCGCGGCGAGCATCGCGTCGACCATCGGCGTGGCGATGAACGCCGGGTGCACCGAGTTGCAGCGGATGCCGTAGCCGGCGCGCGCCGCGTGCAGCGCGACCGACTTCGTGAGCAGCCGCACCGCGGCCTTGCTCGCGCAGTACACCGCCATGTCCGGATCGGCGACGATGCCCGCCACCGATGAGACGTTGACGATCGAGCCGCCGCCTTGGCCCTTCATCGCGCGGACCGCGGCCTGGCAGCCGAGGAAGGTGCCCTCGCCGTTGACCGCGTTCACGCGGCGCCACTCGTCGAGCGTGGCGTGCTCGATGTCGTTCAGCGTGGCGATGCCGGCCGCGTTGACCAGGATGTCGAGCCGGCCGAGCGCGCGCACCGTCTCGTCGACGGCGCTCGCCCACGCTGCTGGATCGGTGACGTCGAGCGCGCGGAACGTGTGCGGCGCGCCGAGCTCCGCGGCGGCGGCCTGCCCGCCGCCCAGGTCGCGATCGGTCACGACGACCGTGGCGCCCTCGCGCGCGAGGAGCCGCGCGCACGCGCGCCCGATCCCCGAGGCTGCACCCGTCACGATCGCGATCCTGCCGTCGACGCGTCCCATGGCGCGGATGGTTCCGCAGCCGGCGGTGCCGCACAAGAGAGAAGCCGCGGTGACTGCGGTCGCCCGTGATGTCGTCGGCGCGATGAGGCAGCGCTCAGCCGGCGGGAGGCGCGACGGAGCACCGCAGGTTCACGGTGCGAGCGCTGGTGCTGGTGCGCTATCGTGGCCGCCCGACCACGGAGGGCAAGATGTCTGTCCGCAACATGCTCTCGATCTCTGTCCTGGCGCTGGCCGGCTGCAGTAGCGACGGCGGCGACGCTATGCCGGACGCGGCCCCGTCGGACGCGCCCGTCGTGGCGGTCAAGGAAGTCCCCTGCCCGGCGACCCCGGCTGCGTCGTTCGTCACGAACGGCTTCATGTTCAGCCCGTCGGCGGCCACGATCAGCGTGGGTCAGATCGCGAAGCTCGAGTCGAACTCGCTCGAGCACCCCATCGGTCCGTTCATGGGCGGGGACCCGTCGATGACCGATCCGGCCCTCGTGGTCACCGCGGGCAGATCGAAGTGCTTCGCGTTCATGCGCCCCGGCACCTTCAAGTTCATCTGCAGCGCGCACTTCTACGTCGGCACGCTGACCGTCCAGTAGGTACGGTGCCGCGGCCGCCGCTCCCGGCCCAACGGCCGCGGGGTTAGCCGCCCTGCTCGCGGATGGCGTTGTCCTCGAACGCGCGCACGAGATCGTGGAGCGCGGCGATCTCGGCGCGGAGCTGGTCGCCCTTCTCGGTGTCGCCGACCCGCCGCGCCTGGTCGTAGACATCGACGTCCGACACCGTGGGCACGATGTCGGCGCCCTGGCCGACCGCCGCGTCCACGCTCTCGAAGTGGTGGTGCTGCGCGAGGTACATCCGGTGCGCGTCGAGGACCAGCGAGAAGCCCTTGTCGCCGTACGCGGCGGCGAACGCGCCGTCGATCGTGATGGCCCGTCCCGAGCGCTTGATCGGCGTCTCGCCCTGCTCGAGCTTCACGGGGACGTGGCCGTTGACGATGAAGCCGCGCTCGGGATCGACGCCGAAGTCGCGGAGCACCCGGGCGCAGAACGCCGCGTCGTGGAGGAGCCCGAAGTACGGATCCTTGGTCTCTTTGTGCGTGGCCTTGTCGGCGATGAAGTACGCCTCGAACGTGGCCATCCGATCCTTGCCGAAGCAGGGCGAGCGCGGCCCGGTCCATAGATAGAACAGCAGATCGAGGTCGCCGGGAGCGCGGCGGCGGAACGCGCGCTGGACCACGCGCTCGAACGCGTCGAGGAGCGCCCGGCCGGAGCGCGGCTCGCCGTCGATCGCGAACGCCCGCGGCTCGCCCCGCTCGTCGACCGGCACGCAGCCGTGGAAGATCGCGCAGCGATCGCGCCGCAGCCACATCGCGCCGCGCGACGCGAGGAACGACATCTGCCGCCACAGGGGCCCGCTGTTCTCGAACGCCGCCGTCAGGCGCGCCATGCACGCCGCCTCGGCCGCTGACAGCGCGTACGGATCGCGCGCATCGAGCGTCGGCAGGTGCGCGTCGAGCAGCGGGTGGCGCGCGCCATCGATCTCGACGGTGCCGGCCCGCAGATCGATGCGGTGCAGGAGCGCCCGGTGCTCCATCCCCCACTCGGGGCGGCGCAAGAGCAGCTGCCCCTCGAGCTTCTGCTGCAGGATCGCCGCCGCCTTCTGCATGCGCGCCAGCCCGAGCGCGTCGCGCCCGCCTTCGCCCTTGGCGTGGAAGCGCTCGGCCGGGTCGTCCGCGTACGCTTCGCGCGCGAGCTCCTCGAGCGGCTCGAGCGGGATGCCGTAGCCCTCCTCGAGCTGCGCGACGCGGCCGTAGCGCAAGGAGATCCGCACGACCGTCGCGATCGCCGCGGCGTGGCCCAGGCACGCCGCCATCCAGCTCGCGTCGTGGTTGCCCCACACGATCGAGACGTTCGGCTGCTGCATCAGGAGATCGAGCACCTTGTCGATGCGCGGGCCGCGGTCGCCGAGATCGCCGGCGACGACGAGCTCGCCGACGGCGAGGTTGCGGACGACGCGCGCGATCATCCGCACCAGCTCGAGGTCGCGGCCGTAGCGGAGGAACGGCTCGACGAGCCGCTCGACGAACTCGGGCGCGCGAGACAGCTCGTTCGCGAACAAGAGCTCGCGGAACATCGGGTCGAACGGATCGGGAGTGATCCGCTCGACGTACTTGAGCGTGTAGCGGCGCGCCAGCGCGCGCATCACCTCGAGCGCTGGCGGCACGAGCCGCAAGAGGAGCGCGCGCCGGCCCGCCTCGTCGAGCCCGCCCGCGAGGGAGAGCCACGTCTCGCGCGGGTAATAGAGGAGGCTCAGGAGCTCGCCGCGCTCCGCTGCTGGCAGCTTGCCTCCGAGCAGCGACTCGACCAGCGGGCGCAGGCTGCCCGAGGCGTTGTTGATGACGTGGCGCAGCTTGACGTGCTCGCCGTGGACGTCGGACACGACGTGCACCGTCGGCTTCGGCAAGGTCAGGATCGACTCGAGGTTCGCGAGCTCGGCGAGCACCGCGCGGATGTTCGGGTACCGCTTCGCGAGCGCCAGGAGGTGGTGGAGCGCCATGCTGGCCGGCAGCGTACCCGCGATCGCGCGGGCGCGGCGCGGGCCACTCGTCGGCGGCGCTACTCGCCGTCGTCAGCGTCGTCGTCGCCGCCGTCCTCGTCGTCCGCGTCGCCCTCGTCGTCGACCTCGATGACGCCCGCGACGACGCCGTCGGCGCCAGCCCCGCCGCCGGCTGCGCCGGCCCCGCCGCCGCCCGCGTCACCCGCAGCGGCCACGGGCGCGGCCGCCGGCTGCGGCTGCGGCTGCACCGGCGGCTCCTGCGCGCCGATGTGCACGTGCTTCGCGAGCCCGCGCGCCAGCGTGGTCGCCGCGCGCGTCAGCCGGTTGCGGTCCAGCTCCAGCCACGCGAGGTGCGAGAACGCGAGCCGGGCCCGCGCCATCGCCGCCACGCCCGCGGCGCTCAGCGCGCCGCCCGATAGATCGAGGCTGGACAGCCGCGGCAGGAGCCGCGAGTCGGCGAGCGCGCGCACGACCTCGTCGGCGAACGGGCAGTCGCGCACGCCGAGGTGGCGCAGCGACCGGAGTCCCTCGCCGCCGAGGAGCGGCGTCAGATCGCGCGCCCGGATGAGCACCGGCCGGGCGCGCGCGTGGAACGAGATCTCGAGCCGCTCGAGCCGCGGCCACGCCGCGGCGCGCAGCTCGGCCAGGTTCGCGGGGGTGAGCAGCGGGCTCTCGATCCCGAACGCGCGCAGCTCGGCGTGGCGGAGCTCGCCGAGCGAGATCGCGCTGCCGCGCAGCGTCAGGTGGCGCAGCTCCGGGTACGCGCCGAGGACGCCCGCCACCGCGCTGATCGCGGCGGGCGCGCCGCTCTGCCCGACGAACAGCGAGCGCAAGGGCGGCGGCCGCGCGGCGCCGGCGAGCGCCTCGAGGAACGGCCCGAAGCTCGCGCTGCCCTCGACGGGCGCCGACTCGATCGCGAGGTGCCGCAGGAACCGGCTCGACGGCAGCGCGAGCAGCGCCTCGAGCGCGTTCACCGCCTCGCGCCGCGCGGCGCCGCGCGCGCCCGGCCCCCAGCCGATGCGCGCCTCGCGGATGAACCCCAGGTGCCACGCGAGCTCCAGCTTGCGGCTGCTGCCCGCCTGCGCGCCGCCCGCCGCGCCGCCCGCCGCGCCGCCCTGTGCGCCGCTCGCCGCGAACGCCGCGAGCGGCCCCAGGAAGTGCTCGCGGTGCTCCTCGATCAGCGCGCTCGCCCGCTCCGCTTGCCCGTGGTGCTGCAGCACGATCAAGAGGCCGCGCGGGTCATCGATCGCCTGCAGCCAGTCGGCATAGACCAGGTACGGCTCTGGATCGTCGGGGGCGCTCGCGATCGCCGCCTCGAGCTCCGCCGCGCGATCGGTCATGTGCCGATGGTTCCGCAGGTCCCAGAGCGGCACAAGAGCGGGGACACGGCTGGGACACCGCTGCGTGTCGCGGCCCCGCGCGCTGCGCCGACGCCGGTGACCGCGCTCGCAGCTTGTCCTCGCCCCGCGCCGCGGCTTAAGCCTTGGGGGCTGTCACGAGGGAGCTGACCATGCGAAGGATCTCCGTTGCGCCGTGTCTGGCGCTGTGTCTTGTGTTCGTCGCCCGCCCCGGCCGCGCCCAGCAGGTCGGCGAGATGAACCGCATCATCGATCAAGGGCTCAACCAGTCGCAGGTCATGCAGACCGCGGAGTACCTGCTGGATCGGATCGGCGCGCGGCTCACGAATTCGCCGCAGATGCGGCAGGCCGAGGCGTGGACGCAGGCGCAATTCACGACGTGGGGCCTGAGGAACGTGCGCAAGGACGGCTTCGTGTTCGGGCGCGGCTGGTCGATCACCTCGTCGAGCGTCCGCATGGTCGCGCCGCGCGTCCTGCAGCTGACGGCGATCCCCGTCGCGTGGACGCCCGGCACGAGCGGCACGATCAGCGCGCCCATCGTCGTCGCGCCGATGAAGCGCGAGCGCGACTTCGACGCCTGGCGCGGCAAGCTCGGCGGCAAGATCGTCCTCGTCTCGCTGCCCAACGACGGCGACGAGCCCGGCGAGCCGCCGTTCCGGCGCCTGACCGGCGAGGACCTCTCGAAGCTCGATCGCTACCGCCAGCCCGATCACGATCCGGACGGCTTCGAGCGGCGCCTGAAGCGCATGACGTTCGGCAAGAAGGTCGACGCGTTCCTCAAGGCCGAGGGCGCGCTCGCCTGGGCACGCATGGCCTACCGCGACGGCAAGCTCGTGCACGGCGAGGGCTACACGTACCGGACCGGCGAGACGCCGGCCTTGCCCGGCGTGGAGATCGCGGCCGAGGACTACCGCCGCCTCGCGCGCCTGGCCAAGATCGGCGCGACGCCCAAGCTCGAGATCACGAGCAACGTCCAGTTCGACGACAGCGACAACAAGGCCTACAACATCCTCGCCGATATCCCTGGCACCGATCCGAGCGCCGGCTACGTCATGGCCGGCGCGCACCTCGACAGCTGGGTCGCCGGCGACGGCGCCGCCGACAACGGCGCCGGCACCGTGGTCGTCATGGAGGCGGCGCGGATCCTGGCGGCGATCGGCACCAAGCCCAAGCGCACGATCCGCTTCGCGCTGTGGAACGCCGAGGAGCAGGGGCTGCTCGGCTCGCTCGCGTACACCGAGAAGTACCTCGCGACCCGCGCGCCCGCCCCGGCCTCCGCCTCCGAGAGCCCGGCCGAGCAGGCCATGCGCTGGTACCAGCGCTTCCCGATCACGCCGCTGCCGGGCCACAAGGACCTCGTCGCGTACTTCAACATCGACAACGGCTCCGGCAAGCTCCACGGCCTCTACAGCGAGGGCAACGTCGCCGCCGTGCCCATCCTGCGCGAGTGGCTCCAGCCGTTCGCGAGCCTGGGCGCCACCTCCGTCGTGGCCGCGCCGACCTACGGCACCGATCACGTGCCCATGCAGGCGGTGGGCATCCCCGGCTACCAGTTCATCCAGGATCCGCTCGACTACAACTCGCGCGTCCACCACTCGAGCGTCGACACGTTCGATCACCTGAAGGCGCAGGACCTGCGCCAGGCGTCGGTCGTCCTCGCCGGCGTGCTCTACCAGGCGGCGAACAGCCCCAAGGTCTTGCCGCGCATGCCGCTGCCGACGAAGGCCGTGCCGACGCGGCCGTTCAAGTACGACGAACCCGACGACGACTGAGCGGCGCCGGCCCGGGGCGCCAGCCCGGTCAGCGCGACAGGAGGACCTTGAGGACGCCCGGCGCCGCCGCGCGCCGCATCGCGTCCTCGGCGCGCTCGAGCGAGAGCACCTCGCTGATGAGCGGGCCCACGTCGACCGCGCTGCGCACGAGCAGATCGAGCGCGGGCGCAAACCGGCCGCAGCGCGAGCCGACGACGGTGATCTCCTCGACGACCACGCGCGCTGCGTCGACGGGCGTCGCGCCGTGGAACGTCGACTTGAGGACCAGCGTGCCCTGCGGCCGCAAGAGATCGAGCGCGAGGTCGAAGCCGGCAGGGCCGCCCGAGGCCTCGATCACCACGTCGAAGGCGCGGCCGCGCAGGCGCGCCTCGTCGACCGTCGCCGTCTCGATCCCGCGCGCGTCCGCGAGCGCGAGCTTGCTTGGGTGCTTGCCGACGAGCAGCGGCCCGAGCGGCGCGAGTGCCATCGCGCACAAAAGGCCGAGCTTGCCGTCGCCGAGGATCGCGATGCGGTCCCCCGGATCGACCGGGCAGCGCTCGAGCACGCCGTACGCGGCGGCGAGCGGCTCGACGAACACGGCGTGCTCGTCGGGGACGGAGGCGGGGACCTCCACGAGGTTACGCGCCGGCAGCCGCAGGAGGTCCGCGTGGGCGCCGTCGCGGCCGACGATGCCCAAGACGGTCCGCGTCGCGCAGTGCCGCGGATCGCCGGCCGCGCAGCGCGCGCACGCGCCACAGCCCGCGTTGATCTCGCCGACCACGCGCCGCCCGCGCGCGATCGCGCCGTCACCCGGATCCTCGACGATGCCGACGAACTCGTGGCCGATCGTCCCGCGGAAGCCGGCGTAGCCGCGCGACAGCTCGAGATCGGTGTTGCAGATGCCCGAGAGCACGACGCGCACCAGAGCCTCGCCGCGCGGCTCCGGAGCCGGAACCTCGGCGAGTGACGTGGTGCCGTCGCCGACGCGCAGCGCTCGCATGGCCCGTGGTGTATCACGCCGCTCCGCGCGCATCGGTGCGCCGCGGGTGCCCGCGCTCACCGCGTCAGGTCGGACGGCTGGCGCGGCGCGACCTCGTAGGTCGTCTCGTACTGGGCCGCCAGGCCCACGACAGTGATCCGCTGGCCCGCCGTCAGCGCCTGGAGCATCGCCTTGTCCAGCCCCGCCGAGACGTGCACGAACACTTGCACCTCGCCGGAGCCGTCGTTGATGTAGAGCTTGTAGCCGTACGGCGAGTCGTCCATGAACGTCTGCGTGACGTTGCCGGCCACGCGGATCAGCTGGCCCTCGACGGACTCGTTCACCGCGCCGGTGCCCACGTCCTTGGCCGTCACCTGCTCGGTGCCGGAGAGGGTGGCGATATCCGCGGGGACCGCCTTGAGGACGCGGAGCTGGTTCTGGTCGTCGAGCGTGCCGGTGACGCGCACGTGCGCGCCGAGGCCGAAGCTCGGCCGCTCGTCCACCTTGACGTAGACGCCGCTCGTGTCGTCCTGGATCGCGAAGCCCTCGTCGCCGATCGCGGACGTGAAAGCGCCCGGCTGCACGGACACGTGGCCCTCCACCGTCACCGCGGTGCCGTTGGCGCCGCCGCGGGCCTCGGCGATCGACAGCGCGTCGTCGTCGTCGCTGCCGCCACACGCGGTCAGCGGCACGGTCAGGGCCAGCGCGGCCAGGAGGGCCAGGACGGCCGGCCGGGCCTGGCGGAGCATCGTGGAGAGCGAGAGCGGACGCGGATCGATCGAGCGAAGCGAGTGCATGCGCGGCATCCTCGAGCAGCGGCCGCCGCCTGGCAACCCGCTCTGCGCCCTCTGGTGCACGGTGACGCAGGATATTTGCCTCACCGAGCGACGGCTCCGCGCGCCCTATCCGCCCGGCCGGTCACGCCTCGTCGGCTGACTCGCGCAGCGCGGCGACGAGCTGCCGCGCGACCTCCGAGACCCGCAGCGGGACGAAGCGCGACGCCATGTAGACCTCGCCCCAGCCCGGCCTGTTCTCGCTGACGGCCGAGGCGCGCTGAGCGACCGCGGTCAGAACGCGAAGATGCCGATCCCGATCTCCGTCACGACGTCGTCCTTGAACGAGAAGTACATGCCGCCGTAGGGCGAGCCGACGACGAGCGACTCGGGATCGCCCTGGTCCATCGAGCCAGGCTTGTACTTCGCCAGGACGTCCTTGCGAGGGCTGCCGATCCGGATGCCCGCCTTCGTCGCGAGCTTGATCGGCGCCGACACCTGGATCGAGCGGGCCTTCCACGGCCCCGCGGGCTTGTCGGCCACCATGCCGACCTCCACGCCGGGCCACGACCACCAGCTGGCGTACGCGCCGGTCGCGCCCTCGTAGCTCCCCTTCGACCTCTTCTGCGGCGCGCCGAGGTGCTTCACCATCTCGGCGCTCGTCATGTTCCACCGCAGCGGCCCGATCGCCTCGAGATCGAGGATCTTGGTCTCGTCCTCCTCGGGCGCAGCGGCCGCAGGCGCAGCGGGCGCTCCCGGCGCGATGCTCGCCGTCGTTGCTGGCGATGAAGACCCCACTGGCCGAGCCGCCCCACCACCGCAGGCCATCAGCAAGATCAGCAGCAGTTGGAGGCGCGTCACCGCCGAAGAACGCTAGCACGGCCGAGATCATTCACCGTGCTGCGAGTCTCCCCGATACCCGAGCGCTGCCCGCCATCCTCCCGGCGGGCCTGATAAGGTCGCGCGCGCCGTGACGCCCGAGGACGCGACCGCCTTCGACCACGCCAAGACCGTGGTCCTGCGCAGGGGGCGTCCGGACACCGCATCGCCGCCGCCGCACCTCGCCCGCGGCAGCTGGCTTGGGCCCGATGCCCTGGTCGGCGGGCGCTACCGCATCGACAGCCTGCTCGGCGCGGGCGGCATGGCGCGGGTGTGGCTCGCCGAGGATCTCGAGCAGCACATGCAGGTCGCGTTCAAGGAGATGCTCGTGCCGGCGGCCGGCTCGCCCGCCGAGCTCGAGGAGAGCGCGCTCCTGTTCCGTCGCGAGTACTACGCGATGAAGAAGCTGCAGCACCCCGGCACCGTCCGGGTCTTCGACTGCGGCGTGATGGAGACCGGCCACCGCTACATCACGATGGAGGTCGTCCGCGGCCGGGATCTGAGCGTCATCGCCAAGCGCCCGCTGCCGGGCGCCGAGGTCCACCGCATCCTCCTGCGCCTCGCGCAGATCCTCGGGTTCGTGCACTCGCGCCTGTTCGTGCACTGCGACATCAAGGCCGAGAACGTCCGCATCACCGACGGCGGCGATGTCAAGCTGATGGACTTCGGGATCATGCACCCGATCGGCACGCGCGCGGCGAACAAGGTGTGGGGCACGCCCGCGTACATGGCGCCCGAGTGGCGCGAGCACGGGATCATCGACGGCCGCAGCGATCTGTACTCGCTCGGCGTGCTCGGGTTCTACCTCCTGACGCGGATGACCCCGTTCGAGACCGAGGAGGAGACGCGGCCGGTGCGCGGCGGTGCCACGCGGCCCGCACTCGAGCTGTCCTTGCTCGGCGAGGCCGAGCCCGCGCTCTCGGAGATCATCCTGCGCCTGATCGAGCGCGATCCCGGCCGGCGGTTCCAGTCCGCCGCCGAGCTCTGCGCCGCGCTCTCCGCCGCGAGCGGGCAGGCGCACGAGGAGGAGCCGCTCGCGGCGCGCGCGAGCTATCTGCACCTGCCCGTCGTCGTCGGCCGCGAGCGCGAGACCGCGGAGCTCGCCGCCCGGCTCGCGGCGGCGCGGCGCGGCGACGCGCGCGCGCTCCTCGTCGGCGCGCCTGCTGGCGTCGGCAAGTCGCGCCTGCTCCAGGAGCTCGAGCTCGACGCGCACCACGCCGACGTGCCGTTCGCGCTCGGCCAGTGCCGCGCCGAGGGCCAGTCGGCGCGCGCGCCCGTCGAGCAGGCGCTGCGCGCGCTCGCCCCCGCGACGCCGCCGGAGCTGCTCGATCCGCTGCGGCCCGTGCTCGCGCGGCTCGTGCCCGGCCTCCCCACGCCCTCGTGCCGCGTGTTCCGCGACGCGAGCGAGGAGAAGATCGCCGTCTTCGACGCGCTGGCGCGCTGGCTGCGCGGGCTCGCCAAGGTCCGCCCGTTCGTCCTCTGCTTCGAGGACCTGCACTGGGCCGACAGCGCCACGCTCGAGGCGATGAACGTCATCATCCGCGCGCTCCACCGCACGCGCGGCCTCGTCGTCGCGACGTTTCGGTCCGACGAGCTGTCCCGGCTCGGCCTCGGGTTCCAGACCGTCGACGAGGGCCTCGCCGATCACCTCGAGCTGCCGCCGCTCTCGGAGCAATGCCTCGCCCGGCTCGTCGAGCTCGCGCTCGCCGGCTTCGACGGCGGCGGGTGCCTCGCGCGCCGGCTGTTCGAGGCCACGCAGGGGAACGTGTTCTTCGCGACCGAGTGCCTGCGCGCGCTGATCGAGGAGGGCGCGCTGACCCGCCGGCTCGGCGCGTGGACTGCCGATCCCGGGCTCCCGCAGCGCGCGCTGCCGCGCAGCATCCGGGAGGCCGTGCGCGCGCGGCTGTCGACCCTGCCCGAAGCGCAGATCGCGTTCTTCCGCCGGCTCGCGCCGGCCGGCCGCGTGCTCGACGTCCCGCTGATCCAGGCGATCGCCGACGTCCCGCAGGACGAGCTGTTCCAGACGCTCGACGCGGGCATCGAGCGCCAGTTCCTGCAGTACGCCCAGGGCCGGTACTTCTTCACGCACGCGACCGTGCACGAGGCGATCTACGAGGGCACGCCCGAGCCGATGCGCCGGCGCTGCCACGGCCGGATCGCCGAGCACCTGCTGCGCGTCTCGGGCGACGCCGACGAGGCCGCGGGCGCGATCGGCTACCACTTCGCGCGCTCCGACGAGCCGATCCGCGCGATCGAGCCGCTCTCGCGCGCGGCGGCGCGCGCGCTCGACAACAAGGCGCTGCTCGAGGCGTTCGATCTGCTCGAGCAGGCCGCCGCGCTGCTCGAGCAGCACCCGGACGTCCCCGACCGCGACCGCCGGCTGAACGAGGCGTGGGGCGCGCTGATCGAGGTCGGCTACCACAGCAACACGCCCGCCTGCGCCCGCTACGCGCAGAAGCTGTTCGATCACTGGGACCGGGCCGCCGACCTCGCCCGCGGTCAGGCCGAGCTGTACGGAGCGCTCGACGCGGCCTCGGCGGCGCCGGCCACAGAGCGCGCCGCGCGCCTCGCCGAGTTCTGGCGCGAGGAGCCGATCGCCCTGGTGAGCAGCCCGCGCGGCGTGTTCTTGAAGCGCGCCGAGTACCGGATCCTCGAGAGCATCGCGCTGGCGATCACCGGGCGGACCGCCGAGTTCGTGGCCGGCCTCGCACGCACCGCCGCGGAGCACCCGCCCGGCTCGCCGTACCGCGCGGCGCCCCAGGTCGCGATCGGCGGCCTCACCGCGCACACCGGCCACTTCCGCGGCGTCGTCGACGAGCTGCGCGAGCACATCGGGGGGCTCCGCGCGTTCCGCGGCGAGGTCACCGAGTGCCCGCGGCGGCTCGAGTGGGCGCTCGGCATGGGCGGGTACTTCATGAACATGAACCTCGCGCTCATGGGGCTCCCGCTCGACGAGCACGCCACCGGAGACGGGTTCGAGATCGCCGCGCGGCTCGGCTTCACCGATCTGCGCATCTACCACTTGTTCTCGCAGATCGTCCGCGCGTCGTTCACCGGCGACGGCTCGGCGTTCGCCGCCCCGTTCGCCGAGATGAACGAGCTGATCCGCAAGCTCGGCCACCCGCGCCTGCCGGGCCGCAACCTGGCGATCTACACGCCCCCGTACTACCTCGAGCGCGGCGAGCTCGCGCTCGCGCGCGCGGTCATCGAGCGCGGCGAGCACTTCAGGAAGCTCCTGCCCGGCGATCGCTGGCTCGGGCTCTACGTCGAGGTCTACCGCGCCTGCCTCGGCGCGGCGGAGCTCATCGCCGGCGCGGCCGGCGCGGCCGGCGCGGTCGACGCGCCCGCCGCTGACGCTGCCGACGTCGCGCTCGCGCAGGCGCTCGCGTCGGCGCGCGCGGCCGACTTCCGCATGGAGTCGCTCGTGCTCGTCTACCGCTCGCGGCTCGCCCGCGCGCGGGGCGACGCCGCGGCCGCCCGCGCGGCTGCAGCGGCCGCGCTCGAGCGCGCGACCGAGCCGCTGCGCGGAAACCCGTTCGACGAGCTGCTCGCGCGCCGCGCGCTCGCCGCCGCCGCGCCGACGGCCGAGGCGATCGCCGAGCTTGTGCTCGCCGCTGACCTCGCGGAGCGCACCGGCAACGTGCTCCAGCACGGTCTCGCCCTGCTCGCGCTCGCCGAGCGGACCGCCGAGGCCGATCCGCTGCTCGCGAGCGAGCACCTCGGCGCCGCCGCGGCGAGCCTCTTCGCCGCGCGCGCCGATCGCTGGCTCGAGCTGTGGAAGGCGGCGGGTCAGTCCATCGGGGCGGCGGCGCCCGCGAGCGTCTGATCGATCACCGGTCGATCACCGGGCGTACTTCAGCGCGAGGACCTCGAGGATCTTGTTCGCGAGGTCGTCGTCGATGCCCAGGACGCGCTGCATCGCCTCGAGTAGCTCCTCCTCGGCCTCGTCGACGTCGCCGCTCGAGAGCGCGATGTCGGCGGCGAGGACGAACGCCTTCTTGCGCACGGCGTCGCTCGAGATGTCGGCCAGCGCGGCCACCGCCTCCTGGCTCGACTTGAACATCGCGCTGAGCTTCTTGGCCGCCGCGATCTGGGCGCCGCAGTCGGCGTCCTTGAACTCGGGCAGCGTGTCGATGAACGCCTCGAGCGTCGCGAGCTCCGCGCTCTCGATGTAGCCGTCCGCCGCCGACATCAGCACCATCGCGTGCAAGAGCAGGATGTCGTCCGTCGGCTTCTTCGCGGCGCCGCCACCGAGGAACTTTCCAAGCAGACCCATGTCGTCCTCCTGTCGAGGAGCCGGAGCGTAGTCGAGGTGCCGGTGCCACGCGACCGGGACGCCCCGCCGAAGCTCCGAATTACCCGCGGCGGCTGGCCTTCCAGGAGCACTTTGAGCAGAGAAGCCAGATGCTCGTTCGAACCTCGCTGCCCGAGGAGACGCTGCACGGTCATTTTTGATAGCCAGCAGATGCTAAGGCATGTGAGTGAGCGCCGAGGAACTCGAAGGATACCTGGCGAAGCTTCGTTGGCCAGTTAAAGTGGAGGGTGGTTATTCCGATATCGATGTTGTTGGAATCGCGACTGGTGGTTGTGTGCGTTTGGCAGAGTGCAAGGTGAGAATGGGGCCGCGCGTTGTGTATGTACTTGACGAGGATGTTGACTTTGTCGCTTTACGCAGCTCCTCCGTTCGCGTTCTCCAGTGGCACTGAAGGGCAAGCTCCGTGGACGCGTTGTCTCTACACGAGATGTGATTTTATCCATCGTGAGACGAGTGCGAAGTCGTGTCGTCGATGATGGGCATGGTCGACGGTTTGGTAATCCGGTCCTCGATGTGATCCGTGAACTTGTTCGCTTCTCAAATCCGAGGCCCCAAGACGGAGGACGTTGCCGGCAAGAAATCACAGATCAGACAAGAGATCAATTGCTGGAGGCGCTTGGCCTTCAGTTGTGACTGCGACTTGGTAGCCTGGCGTGCCTCGCTGGAGCACCCCATGACCCCCGTCCTCTTGATCCACAGCAGCGGCTTCACGTCGCGCCAGTGGCGTCGGCTCGCCGATCTCCTCGCGCCGCGCTACCGCGTGATCGCGCCGGACCTGCTCGGGTACGGCGCCGCGCGGTGGCCTGTGGGCGAGCCGTTCCACTTCCGGCAGGACGTCGCGCTGCTCGCCGGCCTCCTCGACGAGCCTGCGCACATCGTCGGCCACTCGTACGGCGGCCTCCTGGCGCTGCAGCTCGCGCTCGCGCGGCCCGAGCTCGTGCGCCGGATCGCCGTCTACGAGCCCGTCATTTTCGGCTTCCTCGACGAGCCCGAGGACGCCGCCGCGCGCGCGGCGGTCGATCAGCTCGGCACCTACCGCCCCGACGCCGCCGGCCTCGACGAGCCGTGGCTCGAGCGCTTCGCCGACTGGTGGCAGGGGCCCGGCGCCTGGCGCGCGCTCCCAGCGCCGACCCGGCAGGCGTTCTGCGACGTCGGCTGGAAGCTCTCGCAGGAGGTCGCGTCGCTGCTAGCCGATCGCACCGATCGCGCGCGCTACGCGACGATCACGGCGCCGACGCTGATCCTCGCCGGCGAACGCACCCAGCCCGCCGAGCTCCACGTCGTGCAGAAGCTCGCGCGCACGCTGCCCGGCGCCAAGCTCGAGCTCTTCCCCGAGCTTGGCCACATGGGCCCGATCACCGGCGGCGCCGCCGTCAACGCCGCGATCGCCGCGTTCCTCGAAGCCTGAGCCGCTACGCTCGCCATGGACGCATCCCTCTCGCTCGGAGGTCGCCGCATGCTGCTTCACGGTAAGTGCCACTGCGGGAACATTTCCTTCACCCTCACGTGGGAGCCCAGCCCCGCCGAGATCCCGGCGCGCGCCTGCACCTGCTCGTTCTGCACCAAGCACGGCGGCGTCTGGACCTCCAATCCCGCGGGCGCCCTGAAGATCGTGATCGAGGACCCTGCGCTCGTCTCGAAGTACGCGCAGGGCACGCGGACCGCGGACTTCCTCGTCTGCGCCCGCTGCGGGATCGTGCCCGTCGTCACCAGCCAGATCGACGGCCGCCTCTACGCCGTCGTCAGCGTCAACGCGCTCGAGGACATCGATCCCGCGCTCCTCCGCCGCTCGCCCGCGAACCTCGAGGGGGAGTCCGAGGAGGTCCGCCTCGCGCGCAGGCAGCGCCACTGGATCGCCGACGTCCAGCTCCTCGAGGGCGGCGCCTAGGCGCTACTCGTCGTCGTCGTCGTCGTCGTCGTCGTCGCTCGCGGCCTCGCGGTCGGCGATCGCGTCGTAGAGCTCGTCGATCAGCGGCGAGCCGTCGGCCCACCACAGCGTCTTCGCGCGCCGGCCCTTGCCGCGCGTGACGAGGGCAGGGTCGACCGCGTCCATCCACGGCTGGGCGTCGTCCTCCGGCAGATCGTCGGGATCGACGTCGTCCAGGTTGCGGATCATCGGCACCGGGATCGTCGCCTCCTGGCGCTTCTGCATCCACGAGTTGCGGAAGAAGTCGAACTGCAGGTGGTAGCAGCCGGCCGCCTCGGTGAAGAGGATCGGCGGCACGAGCAGGTGGAGCACGCCGACCCGCGCCGCGACGTCGATGTAGTTGTCGGGGCTGCCGCCGGAGTTCCAGCACGCCGCGAAGTTCACCGGCGCGAGCTCCTCCTTGCCGAGCACGTGGATGCGGTTGCCCTCGATCACGAACTTGTCCGGATCGAGCAGCACGTCCTGGCCCATCATCACGAGCGGCGCCGGCATGATGTGCGCCTTCGCGAAGCTCTGCGCGCGCGTGTAGAGATCGATGATCTCCGAGTGGCGCGTGGCGTCGAACTGGCCCCAGCCGTGGAACGGGCAGCAGACCCCGTCCGGCTGCTCGGGCTCCGGGAACAGCGCCGCCTTGTCGATCGCCGGGACCGCCGGGACGGCCGGGGTCGCCGACGCCGATGCCCCTCGCTTGCCCTCGAGGAACGCCGGGATCCACGCCGCGTCCTTGCCCTCGATGATCTGCGTGCGGCACTGCGCGCGGAACGCGGTGTCGCCGAGCTTGGCGTTGAAGTAGTCGAGCAGCGTGATCGCCGCGCACTCGGTGAGCGAGAGCCCGTCCTGCTTGCCGAACCAGAAGTCGTGGCCGTTCGCGACGAAGTGCACGCCGCGGAACTCCTTGTGCACGAACGGCTCGCGCGCGCCGCCCGCCGTGCTCGCCAGTGCGTCGCCCCAGTGCGCCGCCGCGACCTGGTTGTAGTAGGCGTCGGCGTGACGCGCGAGCTCGGGGGCGAAGACGCTCTCGCCCGTCCAGTAGACGGCCTGGCTGAACCGCGCGGCGATCGCCGGATCGTGCTCGAGCTCGGGATCCGTGAACACCAGCTCGGTACGCAGGAAGACCTTGCGGCCATCCTGGTACGGCGCGCCCTCGTGCTCGTACTTCTGCTCGAAGATCACGCACGACAGCGCCTCGATCGTGTCGAGCGCGGCCTTGCCACCGAGGTCGAGCGCGGGCTGGGCCGAGCCGCCGGTCAGGTAGATCAGGATCGTGTAGCGCGAGACCTGCTTGCGCGCGGCGTCGTAGTAAGGCGTGTCGTGGTGGCGATAGAACTTCGCGTCGCCCGGCTCGAACCGGTTGCAGCGGAACACCGGGTTCACATGCGAGAAGCCGCCGAGCAAGGACCGCGGCATCGCCTCGCGGACCGCCGCGGTGAGGGCCTCGGCGAGCAGCGCCGAGTGGAAGATGAACCGCTCGCCGCCGCGCGAGGCCGCGTTGAGCGGCGGCACGTAGAGCCCGAGCTCGTCGAGCCGCGCGAGCCGCGCGCGCGTGCCCGCCGAGACTCGCAGCCCGAACGCGTACGCGTTCGTCGCGAGCTTCCGCTTGTCCGCGAGCGCGATCTCGAGCGGGCTCCCCTCGAACAGCCGATCGAGAGGCACGATGTTCTCGAACGTGCGGAACGACAGCTCGCGCGGATCCACGAACACCGCGGCGAGGTGCGGCGCCGCCTCGCTCGGCCGCGCGAACAGCTCGCGCACGCCCAGGTCGATGCGCTCCGCGTCGACGAAGCGCACCGCCTTGTGGCGCGCCGACGGGTGCCAGGCGATCCCCAGCCCATCGAGCACCGCCGCCGGCTCCGGATCGATCGCGTCGACCTCCGCGCGGTAGCGCGCGATCTCCTCGGCGCGCGCTATGCCCGTCGACAGCGCGAAGAACCGATCCCTCAGCTCGATGCTCATAGACTCCTCCAGTAGCTGCGCAGCGTGGGGGCGAGCCCGGTCGCGCCCGCGAGCTTCTTGACGCCGGCGTCGGAGACGTCGGTCCGGTATAGCCCGAGCCGCCGGAGCGAGCCCAGGAACGGTGCCGCCAGGAGGGCCTGCACGCCCTTCGCGCCGATCTCGTTGTAGCGGAGGTCCAGCTCGATGAGCCGCGCGAACTGCCCGAGCGCGGCCGCCCCCGCTGCCGTGAGCTCGTTGCGCTGCAGGTGCAGCCTGCGCACGCTGGCCGCGAGCGGCGCCGCCGCGAGCGCCGCGAGCCCCTTGTTGCCGATCCCGCAGTACCGCAGATCGAGCGCCTCGAGCCCGCCCAGCGAGCCCATGGACGCGAGCGTCTTGGCGCCCTTCGCGCCGAGGCTCACGTACGACAGATCGAGCTCCCGGAGCCGGCTCAGATCGAGCTTGCCGAGCGCGCCGATCTCGAGGGGCGCCGGCCGGATCGGCTCGCCGTTCTCGTCGTACCCGTCGTCGTCGTCGTCGTCGTCGTCGTCGCCCTCGTCCTTGTCCGGCGTCGTGATCCGCAGCGCCGTCACGAAGCGCTCCGCGAGCGCCGCCTCGATCAGCGTCGGCGCGTCCTCGGACCACGCGACCTCGACCGCCGTGACGAAGCCGTAGCGCCACGCCTTGGCCGTGACGCCTTTCGGCAGCGCCTTGCGCCAGCGCTTCTGGTGCTGCTTCACGAGCGCGTCGATCTCGCTCCGCAGCGCGGGTCGCTCGGCGACGCGCGCCCGCGCGTGGCGGTGCTCGAGCTGGATCAGCGCGCCGCGCACGTCGTCCTGATCGAGCAGCCAGTCGCCGTAGACCAGCCACGTGCCCAGGTCGTCCGGGTGCTCCCGCAGCGTCTGCTCGAGAGCGGCTGCCTCCATCCTCCGGACGATAACACCGAGGCGATCCTCGTCTGCTCGCGGGTTTGCGCCGGGCCTATCGGTCACGGGGATGAGCCCGCGGCCCCGCCCCGGGCCCGCGCGCAGTCCCAGGCGAACCGATCGTGACGGTCGCTCGTAGAATGGGGCGTGGCAGCAAGCAACTGGCGACGATCATCATCTATTGCAGCGGTCGGCCTGGCCGTCGTGCTCTCCCACGCGGAGGCATACGCCGACGACTGCGCGCTCGAGACGCCGGCGTGTCACCTCGAGAACGGCAAGCGGCTCCTGACGAGCGATCCGAAGCGTGCCGCCGAGGAGCTGCTCGCGAGCTACAAGCTCGACGAGCGGACCGACACGCTGACGCTCTACGCGACGGCGCTCGAGGGCGACAAGCAGTACGCCCTCGCGCTCGAGACGTGGCAGCGCATCATCGTGTTCCGCGAGAGCGAGCTCGACGCCGCCAAGGCCGCCGCGAAGTCCGCGACCGGCAAGAAGCGCACGGCCGCCCGCGAGGCCGCCGCCGCCGCCCAGACGCAGATGGATCAGGCCGGCGAGGCCATCATCAAGCTGTGGCCCAAGATCGGCCGCGTGCGCATCCAGATCCCCGCCGGCCGGCAGGTCACCGTCACGCGCGCCAGCGGCGTCGAGGTCGACGCCACGAAGGAGGTGCTCGTCAACGCCGGCCGCGAGGAGCTCGTGTTCACCGGCAAGGACGGTGCCGTGGCGCGCCTGACCGTCGAGGTCTCCGCCGGCGCGTCCGCGACGGTCGATGCCCCCGAGCCCAAGCCCGTCGCCAAGGCGCCCGTCAAGCCCCCGCCGCAGAACGTGCAGCAGCCGGGCGCGCCGAAGGTCGGCGAGATCAAGGCGCCCGCCGGGGGCGAGGGCGGCGAGCCGGCGGCGCCCGCTGGCAAGCCCAGGACCGAGCCCGCGGGCAGCTCCACCGAGGTGCCGCGGTCGCGCACCATGCAGCGCGTCGGGATCGGGCTCGCCGCCGGCTCTGTCCTCGCCATCGGCGCTGCCAGCACGCTCGGCTACCTCGCCAGCCGCGACTACGATCGCTCGCGCGACGCCGGGTGCAGCGACGACGGCCAGTGCCCGATCGGCCCCGCCGCCGACCTCGCCGAGCGCTCCAACGATCGCGCGCGCCTCGCGCAGGTCAGCGCGGTCGCCGGCGGCCTCATGCTCGGGGCCGGTGTGGCGCTCTTCATCTACGGCCGCGGCAAGACGCACCGCGCTGCCACGGACGTCACGCTGCACGTCAACACTTCGTCTTCCTCTCCGTCTGCCGCGATCGGCTGGAGGTTTTAACCATGAGAGCCCTGCTGCTGCTTGTGCTGGCGTCGTGCACCCACGACCTGGCCGTGTACGACCGGATCACCGTGAAGCCCGCGCGCGATCTCGACATCCTCTACGTGTTCGATGACTCGTTCGACCGCGGCTCGTTCGCCAAGATGGCGTCGCAGCTCGACGTCCTGCAGGCGCGCCTCATGGACGTCGACGGTCAGCTGCCGGACCTGCACGTCGGCGTCACCACCACTGACCTCGGCACGCGCGGCGCCAAGGACCCGCTCGCCCGCCCCGCGTTCGACAACTGCGCCGGCGACGGCAACGCCGCCCGGCTCGTCTCGTTCGGCTCCGGGATCCCGAGCCGCGGCTACCTCGAGGATCTGCGCGGCCCCGACGGTACGCGCGACCGCAACTACGGCTCCGGCGAGCTCGGGCTCGAGCTCGCCCGCCTGACCAACCCCGCGCCCGGCACGGCGAACACCGGCTGCGACTTCGTGCAGCCCCTCGAGGCGATGCGCCGCGCCCTCGATCCGTTCACGAACCCCGACTTCATCCGCCCGAACGCCCTGCTGTCGGTCGTGTTCCTCACCAACGATGACGACTGCTCCATGGCGCGCGGGGCCATGCTCGATCCCAACAACGCCGCGCTCGGGCCGCTCTCCACGTTCCGCTGCGTCGAGCAGGGCGTGATCTGCGACGGCGACGCGGATCCGCGCAGCCCCGGCGTCCGCACCAACTGCCGCCCCCGCGAGGGCTCGCAGTTCATGGTCGACGTGTCCGAGTACACGAAGTTCCTCCAGCAGTACAAGGCCGACCCGCGCGACGTCACCGTGTCCGCCGTCGTCGGCGCGCGCGACCCGTTCGAGGTCCGCAACGTGGGCGTGCCCTGGGTCGCCCCGAGCTGCCAGGGCGCCGTCGGCGCCGCCAAGCCCGCCGTGCGGCTCGGCTCGTTCGTCGACAGCCTCGGCGGCGTGATCGTCGACGCCTGCACGCAGGAGGCCGCGTACGAGAAGATCACCGCGCCGATCCTGAACCGGCAGCGGTCCTGCTTCCCGGACCTGCGCCAGGACGACGGCGAGGACTGCGTCGTGACCGAGACCATCCTCAACGGCGGGGGGCAGACCGAGTTTCCGCGGTGCGCCGACGGTGGCGGCGGCCCGACCCCGTGCTGGTACACCTACGCCGACCAGGCCGCGTGCCCCGGCGGGGACCACGTCGGGATCGCGATTCGCCGCGGGAACACCACGGCTCCTGCACGGTCGCGCGTCGAGGCGACCTGCTTCGTGAAATAATCCGCCCCGCGCGGGGGGGAGGGGCCGGTCCGAGCGGTCCCGCTGTTCGTAACGTGCGCCAACCGGAGGAATTCGTGAAGAAGCTCGCAGCTCTCGCCTGCATCCTGTTCGCCTGTGGCGGCGGCAAGTCGAAGCCGCCAGAGACCGCCAAGACCAGCGCCAAGTCCGACGCCATGGCCAAGGCGGACAAGGCCGACAAGGCCGACGACAAGGCATCCGACGCGCCGGCCAAGCCCGGGGCCGCGAAGTCTCTGTACGACCGCCTCGGCGGCAAGGCGGCGATCACCGCCGTCACCGAGGAGTTCGTCACCCGCGTCGGAGGCGACTCCCGGATCAAGCACCGCTTCTTCAACACCGATCTCGAGAAGCTCAAGATCCTGCTCGTCGACTTCGTGTGCATGGCGACCGGCGGCCCGTGCAAGTACACCGGCCAGGACATGGAGACGTCGCACGCGGGCATGGAGCTCGTCGACGACGAGTTCACCGCGCTCGTCGAGGATCTCGCCGGCGCGCTCGACAAGTTCAAGGTGCCCGCCAAGGAGAAGAACGAGCTGCTCGGCGCCCTCGGCCCGCTGCAGCCGCAGATCGTGACGCCGAAGGATCGCCTGAAGCCGCTCAACGAGGCGTCGATCGGGAAGGCCACCGCCGTGGCCGTGAAGATCAAGGACCCCGCCGCCGCCGACCTCATGCAGGCGGCGATCATCGCCGCCAAGCGCGGCCAGCGGAACTACGCCGATCAGCTGTTCAGCCGCGTCGAGCAGATGGTCGGCGCGAAGACCGTCGCCGCCGCCGCGCCCACGTTCCGCGACGGCGCGCCGCCGCGGATCGACACGCCGCTCAAGAAGATGCCGAAGGAGGCGCCGCAGCCGAAGATCGTCGGCAACTCCGACGACGACGACCCGGGCGCCAAGGGCCCCTCGTCGCTCAAGGGCAGCGTGACGGTCGACGGCAAGCCGCTCGACGGCCTCGGCATGGTGATGCTGACCCCCGTGAAGGGCGGCGGCCAGAAGCGCAAGCCGAAGCAGCGCATCGTCGAGCAGCGCGACAAGACGTTCCTGCCGCGCGTGCTCGCGGTTCCGCCCGGCTCGAACGTGGCGTTCCCGAACTTCGACGGCGTCTACCACAACGTCTTCTCGATCTCGGCGACGAAGAAGTTCGACGTCGGCCTCTACAAGGACGGCGACTCGCGCGAGGTGAAGTTCGAGAAGCCCGGCATCGTGCGCCTGGGCTGCAACATCCACGCGAAGATGGCCTCGTACATCGTCGTCGTCGACGCCCCGCACTACGTGGTCGTCGATGGCGGCAAGGAGTTCAACTTCCGCGCGCTCTCGCCCGGCAAGTACAAGGTCCGCGCGTGGAGCGAGCGCAGCACCACCCCGGCCGAGTCCGAGATCGAGATCAAGGCCGGCGAGAACACCCAGACGTTCGACGTCAAGGGTGACGCCGAGGGCGGCCCGAGCGAGGACAAGTTCGGCATGACGCGCCAGCCCGCCGGCAAGCCCGCGACCAAGAAGTAGGGCCGCCCGGGGGCGCCGGGGCCGCCCGGGGCGCCGAGATATTCTTCGGATATCTCAGTGCTTGCTCTCCGGCTGCGCCAGCCACGCGACGAGCGCCTCGCGCGAGAACCGCCACACGCTGCCGAGCTTCCGGCCCGGCAGCTGGCGCGCCTCTGCCAGCTCGACGACGACTGCCTCCTCGACCTGGAGGAACTGCGCGGCCTGCTCCACGCTCATCACCTCGGGCGGATCGTACGCCTGGAACGAGTACGAGCCGAGCGTCGGCCCGTTCTCGCCCATGTCGACGGTGACCCGGCGCGGCTGCGACAGCGAGCCCAGCGCGTCGAGCCCGCGCGGGCTGTCCGGGTCGACGTACTTCGTGACGAGCCCCGCGATCAGGTCCTTCTTGTGTACCCCGAGCGCCTCGGCGGCGCGGCCGAGCTTGTCGACGGCGGCTGTCGGGATCCGGACGTACAGGGCGCTCTCTGCTGGCGGCTTCCTTGGCATATTCATCGTATATCCGACGAATATCCCGGCGTCAAGCCAGGCGCCGCTCCCGCTCCGTCACGGCGGCGTCAGATCGCGCGCGCAGTCCACGCACCAGACCCGGACGCCGCTCGTGCGCGCCCACTCCTTGAACGCGCCGGCGTCCTGGGTGCAGACCTCGACCACCTGGGGCGCGCTGACGCCGAACGCCGTGGCGCACGCGATGTTGTACTGCCACGAGCAGGCGTTCTGATCGTCGGGCGCCGCCTTCAGCAGCGCCTGGTAGACGGCGATCGCCTTGTCGTTCTTGCCCTGCTCGAAGTAGCGGTCCGCCAGGTCTGCCAGCATGGCGGGCGCCTGCTGGCGGTCGACGCGCTGGAACGCCGGCGCTGCCTTGTCGGGCTTGCCGATCTCGGCGTAGGCGACGACGAAGCCCCGGAGCGAGGCGTGGCCCAGCCGCTCGAGCTTCTTGTCACTCTTTGTGGCCTGCACCACCTGGAAGAACGTCTCGAGCGCTTCCTGGTAGCGCTGCACGCCCAGGTGGATCCAGCCCAGCTTGTACATCGCGAACCAGTACGCGGAGGACTTGGGGAACTTCTGGATGTACCGATATCGGGTCTCGGCGTCTCCGAGCTGGCCGGTCGCGAAGAAGTACTCGGCGAACACGAGGTGCGCGTCGGGCACGTACTTCGACGTCGGATAGTCCTTGAGGAGCTTGTCGAAGACCTGGCGCGCCTCGGCCATGTACGCGCCGCTCTGCAGCGTGTACCCGTAATAGAAGAGGGCGATGTCCATCTTGGGGAAGTTGCGGAAGGCCAGGTTGTCGGTGAGGCCCTTGTAGGTCCTCACCGTCTTCAGGAGGTACTGCTTCGCCTTCTCGGTCGCCGCCGTGGCCTCCGCCTTGACCTTGGCGTCCTTCGTCTCCGCGGCCCGCGCCGCCAGCTCGACGCTCTTCTGGCGCCAGAGCCGGTGCTGCCTCGCGTGCAGCTCGCCGAGCATGAAGTAGTACTGGCTCTTCTCGTCGACCTGCGCGTCCGACGTGCTCGAGATCAGATCGGTCAGGATCTGCTCCTGCTCGGCGCGGATGGGGCCGCCGAGCTCGTCGAGCCACAGCACCTGATCGGCGGCCAGCTCCGGCCGGGCCACGGGCGCGGCCGCGGGCGCCGGCTGGGCTGGCTTCGCGCCGTCGGCGCGCGAGATCGTGACCTTGGACATCGGCGGCGCGGCCTGAGCGCCCGTCGCGAGCGCGAGGACGAGCCCGAGCCCCAGCCCGAGCCCGGCCCGCGTCGCGGCGCGCGCCGGGTGCCTTCGATCGCGCCCGCGGCGCTCGTGGTTTGCTCGTTGCGCGCTGCTCATGCTCACGTGTCCTTCCGTGCCGGTGCCCGGTGCCGGTGCCGGTGCTGCCGCGAAAGCAGGACACGCCACATGCGCGTTCGCAACCTGGATCGCTAGCCCCCGAAGCTGCGCGACAGCGACAGCGTCAGCGCGCGCTGCATCCTCCCCTCGGAGGTGCGGCTCGACCGCCGGCCCGGTACCCGCCTATCCTGGCCGCATGAAATCCACTGCGCTCGCGTCCGGGCTCGGGATCCTGCGCTGGCTCGCCGTCGCGTGCTGCGTGGTCGCGCTGGTCTCCTGCGGAGGCGACGACGCCTCCTCCTCGAACGACCTCACGTCGTTCTCGTTCCTCGCCGCGGACAACAGCGCGCTGGCCGCGGACGTCCACGCCACGCTCGACGGTGACCTCATCACCGCGACCGTGCCGTCCGGCACCGATGTCACCCGGCTCGTCGCGACGTTCGCGGCGACCGGCGCGAGCGTGACCGTCCAGGGCGCGCCGCAGCAGAGCGGCCAGACCGCGAACAACTTCACGGCCCCCGTCGTCTACCGCGTCACCGCGGTCGACGAGACGACGCGGGACTTCACGGTCACCGTGGCGGTCCGGCCGAGCAGCGCGAAGGAGCTCACCAGCTTCGCGTTCCTGGACGCGAAGAACCCGGCGCTGGCCACCGACGTCACCGCGGCGATCGACGGCGCGGCGATCCTCGCCACCGTGCCGTACGGCACCGACGTCTCCGCGCTCGTCGCGACGTTCACGACCACCGGCGCGAGCGTCGCGGTCCGCGGCACGGTGCAGACCAGCGGCCAGACCGCGAACGACTTCAGGAGCCCCGTCGACTACCGCGTCACCGCCGCCGACGGGACGACGCAGGACTTCACCGTCACCGTGCGGATCGCGCTCAGCACCGCGAAGGACCTCACCGCGTTCCGGTTCCTGGCGCCCAACAACCCGCAGCTGCCCGCCGACGTCACCGGCACGATCACCGGCACGGCGATCGCGGTGACCGTGCCGTACGGCACCAACCCCGCGGTGCTCATCGCGTCGTTCGTGACGAGCGGCACGAGCGTGGCCATCGGGACCACGCCGCAGGTCAGCGGCCAGACCGCGAACGACTTCACAAGCCCCATCATCTACAGCGTCACCGCCGGCGACGGCACCACGCGCGAGTTCACCGTCACCGTGACCGTCGCCAAGAACCCCGCGAAGGACCTCACGTCGCTCGTGTTCCTGGCCGCCAAGAACCCGGCGCTGGCGACCGACGTGACCGCGGCGATCAACGGCACCGCGGTCACGGCGACCGTGCCGCTCGGCACCGACCGGACGGCGCTCGTCGCGACGTTCGCGATCACCGGCGCGAGCGTGACCGTCGGCGGCGTGACGCAGATCAGCGGCCAGTCCGCGAACGACCTCCGCGGCTCCGTCGTCTACCGCGTCACCGCGGCCGACGGCACGACGAAGGACTACACCGTCAAGCTGACGCTCGCGCCGAGCAGCGAGGTCTTCGCCAAGGCGTCGAACACCGGCGCCACCGACGGCTTCGGCATGAGCGTCGCGCTGTCGGCCGACGGCACCACGCTCGCGGTCGGCGCGCCGTACGAGGACAGCGCCGCGGCCGGCGTCGGCGGCAACCAGGCCGACAACTCGCTGCAGAACAGCGGCGCCGTCTACGTCTTCGTGCGCTCCGGCAACACCTGGAGTCAGCAGGCCTATCTCAAGGCGTCGAACCCCGGCATGTTCGACGACTTCGGCCGCACCGTCGCGCTGTCTGCCGATGGCAGCACGCTCGCGGTGGCCGCGATCAACGAGGACAGCGCCGCGCCCGGCATCGACGGCAACCAGGCCGACGAATCGGCGCCCGCGGCCGGCGCCGTCTACGTCTTCACCCGCGCGGGCACGACCTGGAGCCAGCAGGCGTACGTCAAGGCGTCCAACCCCGGCCAGGTCGACCAGTTCGGCCTGGGGCTCGCGCTGTCGGTCGACGGCAACACGCTCGCGGTCGGCTCGCCCGGCGAGGACTGCGACTCGACCGGCATCAACGGCAACCAGGGCAACAACGCCGCGCCGAACGTCGGCGCGGCCTACGTCTTCACGCGCGCGGGCACCACCTGGACGCAGCAGGTCTACATCAAAGCCTCCGCCCACACGAGCGAGGACTGGTTCGGCGGTGCGGTCGCGCTGTCGGCCGACGGCAACACGCTCGCGGTCGCCGCGGACGGCGAGGACAACGTCGCGGGCAACAGCGGCGGCGCCTATGTCTTCACGCGCGCCGGCACGATCTGGAGCCAGCAGATGAAGCTCAAGGCGTCGAACCCCGGCACCTCCGACCAGTTCGGCTCGAGCATCGCGCTGTCGGGCGACGGCGGCACGCTCGTCGTGGGCGCTCGGTACGAGGACAGCGCGGCCCTCGGCATCAACGGCAACCAGCTCGACAACACCGCGCCCGACAGCGGCGCCGCCTATGTCTTCACGCGCGCCGGCACCGCGTGGACCCAGCAGGCCTACGTCAAGGCGTTCAACACGCTCGACAACGCCCTCCTCGGCGAGAGCTGCTCGATCTCGGCCGACGGCAACACGCTCCTCATCGGCGCGAAGCGCGACAACGCGGTCGGCGCCGTCTACCTCCTCACGCGCGTGGGCACCACCTGGAGCCACCAGGCCTTCGTCCGGGCCTCCAGCCCCGACTTCCTCGACGAGTACGGCTTCAGCGTCGCGCTGGCGTCCGACGCCCGCACCTTCGTGGTCGGCGCGAGCCTGGAGGACAGCGCCGCGACCGGCATCGGCGGCGACAAGGCCAGCAACGCCGCGCAGGACAGCGGCGCCGTCTATGTCTACCGCTGAGCCGAGGCCACCCGCGAAGATCTGCTCCCCGAGCGCCTCCACTCGGCGCGGTCGTCGATGACGTCCGGATCCCGGAAGAACACGAAGATCCGCTCGCTGAGCCCGTCGCGGAGATCGATCTCTTGTTCGTAGTTGCCGATCACCTGGCCCATCGCGTCCTCGAGCTTCGCCGCGAGCTGGTGGCGGACCCGCGCGACGTCGTCGAGGCGCACGATCGCGTCCGCGCAGGGCGCCGTGACCGGACCGGGCGCGTCCGCCGGATCGTCCACCACCAGCGACACCACGACGCGCTCGCCGTCCTCCACGCACGTGAACTCCGGCAGCCACTCGACCACGATGTCGGGCAGCTCGGGATCGGGGTAGATGCGCATGCAGCCGCCGAGGGCCAGCCCGATCGCTGCGGCCGCCGCCGCCGCGGCCGCGATGGTCCGCCGGTCACCGCGGGACAAACTCGACCCCGATATACGGCAAGATGGGCAGTCCTCGAACGTCTTCATATCGATATACCGTGGGGGCATCGGGATGGAAGGGATCGAAGTCCGGTCGGCTCTCGCGAAACTCGACATTTCGGTGATTCGTGATGTTCTGGATGTCGAAGAACAGGCTGATGCTGCCCCACGGCCGCTTCCACCGGCGATCGATTCGCACGTCGAGCTGCCAGAACGTGGGCAGGCGCACGAGCACCGTCGGCGGCTCCTCGAAGTCGTCCGGGACCGGCGTCCCCTCGGGCACGACGTGCACCGGGTTGCCCGAGACCACCGTCAGCCGCGAGCCGATGTTCCAGCGCAACGCGGTGGTCGCGAACAATAGATTGAGGCGCATCGGCTGATCGAGCCCGTACGGCTCCCAGCCGCCCCCCAGCGCCGGATCGTACTTGCGCTTGGAGCGCGACCACGCGTAGTTCGCCATGGCGCGGAAGGAGTCCGCGTCGTAGCGCAGCGCCACCTCGAGCCCGTAGCTCAGCTGGCGCCCGACGTTGCCCTGGTAGCCGTAGAGCCCGAGCTGATCCTCGAGGAGCTCGCGGAAGATCAGCTCGATGTCGATGAGCCCGTCGCGCGGGTTGTCCGCCATGGCGTCGACCAGGGTCTTTTTGCCCCGGTGCCCGAACGCGGTGACCGACGCCGTCAGCGCCGGCTCGGGCGTCCACTCGACGCCCAGCGTGGCCTGATCGACGTACGAGCTCTTCGCGCCGAGGTTGTCGGTGAACTCGTCGAAGTGGGCCGGGGAGGGCGGCTGATGAAACCGCCCCAGGGACGCGCGCACCCGCGTGATCGGCGACAGCGCGGCGTGCGCGTTGACGCGCGGATCGATCGCCCACTCGTCGCCGAGCCCGAACCGATCGATGCGGAGCCCCGGCCGCACCGACAGCCGATCGCCGTACCAGTGGCGGCGCGCCTCGGCGAAGATCGCGGCGTCGGTCCACAGCACCGTGTTGCGGGGTACGGGGAACTCGTCGGCGTCGTCCTGGAACACCTTGGCCGAGACCCGCCCCAGGTAGCCGCCCGAGACGTCGAGCCCCGCGCGGAGGAAGCCGCCCGGATCGTCCCGCAGCCACTCGCCGCGCCCGCCGAACACGTACCACCGCCGGCTGATGTCGAGCTCCGAGAGCATGCTCGTGCCCTGATAGTCCTTCGTGTGCAGGCTGAGGAGGTTGGTCCCCACGGACGGCGCGACCGTCACGAGCGTCTTGTCGATCCGCCGCTTGTAGCTCGCGCCCGCGCGGACGAAGCCGACGTTCGCGGCGACGTACCCGCCCGCCTCGGGATCGTTCGGGCGCGCCGCGTCCTCCGAGTTGGCGATGCGATCGAGCGAGCCGATCACGTACGCCGCGAGCTGGCCGCGCCGCCGGGCGTCGCCCCACACCCCGCGGAGCTGGCCGTCGGTGTAGCTCGGCAGCGGATCGTTGCGGCTGACGAGCGGCTGCGCGAGCACGTCGAGGTACGACCGCCGCAGCGCCACCAGGAACGCGCCGCGCCCGGGGAGCGGCCCCTCGGCGCTGGCGATCGAGTGGAGCAGGCTCACCTCGCCGCCGATCCTGTACGTGTCGCCGCGCGGGAGGCGGCTCGCCAGCTCGATCGCGCCGCCCTGCGTCCGCCCGAGCGAGACGTCGAACCCGCTCGGGACGACCTTCATGTCGCCGAGCACCTGCGTCGGGAACACGCCGGTGATGCCGCCGAAGTGGAACGCGAGCGGGATCTCGACGCCGTCGATGAACACGCTCGAGTCGCGCGGCGACATGCCGCGCAGGACGAGGCCGCCGAACGAGAACGGGATGCGCGCCGCCGCCGGCAGCACCGTCACCGCGCGCAGGGCGTCGTTCATCGCGCCCGGCGTCGTCCGCACGTCGCTCGCCGAGATCGTGTACTCGAGCGGCTTGCTCTCCTCGGGGGCGCGGCCCGTCACCTCGATGACCTCGCCGTCGGCGCGGGCGAGCCGCACCACGACGCCGTCCGTCGCGCCCAGCGTCTGCGCCTCGTAGCCGCTGGCGATCACCGTCAGCTTGCTGCCGCCGCCGCCACCGCCACCGCCCGTTACGACGAACGCGCCATCGGCGCCGGTGACCACGGCGTGATCGCCGACCAGGACCGTCGCGCCGGCGATCGGCGCCCCGGCTTCGTCGACGACCGTGCCGCGGACCTTCGCGCCCGCGGCCGCGCCCGGGCGCGCGCCCTGCGCCTGCGCTGGCGCAGGGCGCACGAGCGACGCGGCGCAGGCCGCGAGACCCAGCGACGTGAGGAGCCGTGCCGCCGCCACCGAGCCTACGGTATGAGATCGAGGACGGCGCCGTCCATGATCTGCTGCACGGCGGTCACCCGCGGCCCGACCTTGACGTGAACGACGATCCCCGGGGCCGGCTCGTAGACGAGCGCCGTCTCGTTCGTACCCGCGATGCGAACCGGCTGCCCGATGACCTGCGACACCTCGTCGACCGTCATGCCGCGGCGGAGCTTGCGGAACCGCGCCTTCCAGTCGTCTTGCGCCGGGGCCGTGCGCGCGAACTTCACCTCGCCGACGATCACCTGGTCGCTCGGGCGATCGAGGCGCAGGGTCATGACCTGCTTCTGCTCGTCGGGGCGGCCGTAGTGCAGGAACACGTGCGCGATGACGGTGCAGGCGCCCGCGACCGTCTGCTGGCCAGAGCCGTAGTAGTGCGCCTTGACCTGGTAGGTGCCCGGGATGGCCTTGCGCAGGACGTACTCCTCGGGGCCGTAGCCCTCACGGAAGTCGCGCGAGACGAGCCCGCCCATGTCGGTCCGGTTGTGGCCGTAGTACGCGTGCTCGCCCAGCGGCTCGAAGACGTGGAGGTCCACGTCGGTGAGATCGAGGTCCCACGACAGGCTGATCCGCAGATCGAGATCCAGGAGCTGGATGAGCCGGCGATCGATCCGGGCCGGCGCGGCGATCCCGCGCGCGCTCGCCCGGGCGATCAGCCGGTTGAGCTCCATGAGCGCGATGAGCTCGATCTCCGGGAACCGGTCCCATGCCCGCTCGATGACGTCGTAGAGCAGCTCCATCGCGCGCGTGGCATCGCCCGCGTCGCCGGTCGCCTCCCAGCGCTCGGCCAGGGCCAGCGCGAGATCGCGGTGCGACTGCGGCTCGTCCTCGCGCATCCGGCGGACCCGCTCGAAGACGGTGATGGCCGCGGTGAGCGCGCCCGCCTGCTGGAGCCGCCACGCGTACATGCGCAAGAGCGGCGGATCGTCGAGGCCCAGCTCGACGAGGTTCGACAGCACGCGCAGGCCGAGCGCCCGCTCGCCGCGGCTCATGAAGAGGTCGCCGCAGTCGAGGAAGAACGCCGGGCTCGCCGCGTACTCGCCGCGCTCGCGCAGGTAGGCCGCGTACGGATCGCCGCTGTTCTTGATCTTCGTCAGATACGGCGTGTCGGCGGCCCACGGCTTGATCTGGATGCTCCCCGCCGGAGATGGCGCGGAGCCTTCTTCTTCCTTCTTCGCCTGCTCCATCTCCATCGCGGGCGCCTCCGCGGCCGGACCCCGCATCGGCGCCGCCGCTGCGGGTCGCGGCGGCGGCGGTGGCGCCGCGGCGGACGGCGCCGCGGGCGCGGGCGCGGCCATCTCCCTCGAGCGCAGCGAGCTCGCTCCGACCACGCCCGGCGCCAGGCTCTCGGCCAGGCTCTCGTCGTCGTGGAGCTCCGCCGCGGCGGCGGCGGCCCCCTCGGAGAATCGCGCCATGTCGGCCATCGGGGCGGCCGATGCCGGCGGCGGCGCCCCCCCCAAGGACGGCGGCCTCCGCATCTGGATTGTCTTCTTGCGAGCCGGCGGGGTCGGCCGGTGCTCGGTCTCCCACCACTGGACCCGCTCGCGCCACAGCGCGACCACACGCTCGAGGTGGCTCGATCGGATCGCCGTCTTGTCGGCCCGCTTCCGCTCGCGCAGCTGGCGGTACTGCGCGACCATCTCGCGGCGCGACGGCGCCGGCTCGATCTCGTACTCGAGGTGCTGCTCGAGCGTCTCGAGCACGAGCAGCGACGCGCCCGGCGTGACGACGCCGTACGTGCGGGCCAGCTCGAGGATGCGCGGCGCTTCTCCCTCGAGCACGGCGAGCGCCTGCGCCTCCTGGCCCGCCCACGCCCGCGCGATGAGCCGCCCCGGGACCGCCTGCTCGCGCGAGATGGAGATGTGATCCGCGGGCGCGCCGCTCCCCTCGAGCCGGAGCTGGCCCAGCGGCGCGGTCAGCCGGCCAACGATCCAGAGCCGGCTGGCCGCTCGCCGGACGTGGACGTCCTCGCACCCGCTCGTCCCCGTCAGGCGCAGCGCCTCGCGCGACTCTGCGATGAGCCGCGCCGCCGCGCCCGGCGTCGTCTGCACCAGCTGGACGTAGGTCCCGCCGCTCTGGCTCGCCACCTGACGCAGGTAGGCGGAGTCGCCCGCCGCGGCGCTCGAGATCGCGTGGACCGGCCGCGCTTTGCCCCGCGGCAGCCCGCGCCCGAGCGTACCGAGGCCATCGCTGAACAGGAGCCACGCCTCGACGTCCGGGTGTGGCAGCGCGTCCAGGTCCAGGGCCGCCAGCGCGGTGCCACCGTCGCGCGGCAGCTCGCGGAGGTAGCTCACGAGGTGGTCGCGCTCGCCCGCGCCCGTGAACGTCCGGCTGCCATCGTCGACGCTGTCGCGCACGACCCGCACGTCGATGACGACCCGCGGCCAGAGCTCCAGCAGCTCCGAGACGAGCGCGAGGTCGCGCTCGACCTCGGTGCGGCTGCCCGACGCGTCCCACAGGAGGGCGATGCGGCGCGGCACCCAGGTGGTCGCGGCGCCCGCGGTGACCGCGCTCGACACGGCGAAGAAGACGTCCTCGCCGTGCGTCTCGACGGAGCGCAGGTGACGCGGCAGATCCGGGAGCCGCACGAGCAGGTCGTCGCACGCCGTCCCGCGCGGCAGCTTCGCCTCGGCGACGAACGAGTCGCGGAAGCTCGCGAGCGAGAGGTTGCCGAGCCCGCCCGAGATCTCCGGAACCACCTCGCCCTTGGTGATCTCGACGCGCAGCGCCACGCGCTCGATATCCCCGGCGTGCGCGAGCGGGAGGTGATAGGCGGCGCTATTGCCCTCGATCGCGAGCTCGCTCACGTAGACGATCCGGATCGTGCGCGTGCCCCCCGCCGGCAGCGGATAGATGCGCGTCCGGTAGACGTTGCCCTGGACGTGCTCGACGAGCCCCGGATCGACCCCTTTGCGGATCTCGGCCTCGAGGATCCGCCGCGCCTCCTGCTTGGGCACGATGACGCCATCGACCATGGCGCCGTCGACGTCGATCGCGTACCCGCAGACCACCGCCCCGTCCGGCAACGGGAAGGTCAAGGTCCCCTCGAGCGGGCGCCGGTTCGGGTTGCGGAACGTGAGCGTCTGCGTCGTCTCCGCGAACATCCCCGTCACGACGACCCCGATGTCGAGGCCCTCGAGCGTGACCGGCTGCTCCCCTCCTGGTGCCGCCACGAACGGCAACATGTCGTTTGCTCCAAACTGACGTCCCCTACCGCGCTGCGAGATCTCGGTCATGCCCCGAAACTCGCACGACCGGCCGCCGGGATCACCTGTCGCGGAGCGCGGACCATCGCCAGACCGCGATCGGCCGGAGCGCGCGCGCGATTCCCCGGCTCGATCGTCGCTCACCGGATCTGTGGCGACGCTAGACTGCGCGTCTGCCGGGGTCGCCGACGGTGATGCGCGGTCGTGAGCAGTAGGATGAGCCAACCAGGAGGATCCTCATGCGTCTGCATCTCGTGCTCGCCGTGATCGTGACGAGCTTGCTTACCGCGGCTGCCAGTTGTGCTGGCGAGCCCGGCGGTGATGCGCCCGGCGCTGCGCCCGGTGGCGCGCTCGGCGCTGCGCGCCAGCCGTTGTCTGGTGCGTGCGGGCTGGGCGACGAGGTGCTCGCCGCCGAGACGCTCACGCCCGCCTCGATCCCGGCGCTGTCCGCGCTCGAGCGCGCGCAGATCGTGGCCGCCGTGCAGGAGTCGGCGCACACCGACGTGACCACCGTCGAGGTCGCGTTCGATCGAGTGGACGGGCACGAGATCAACCGCATCGTGCTGTGGGACGCCGGGACCAACCAGTTCTACGTCGAGATCGAGTACGGCGCGGGCGACAACTCCTACGGCGCCATCTTCTACTGGGGCACGGCGCACAAGGCCGCCGCGATCCATGACGGCTTCGAAGAGGAGTGCGGGCCGCTCACGTTCAACTACGACCCGGGCGACACCGCGCCCGAGTGCGCCGGCGTCCTGACCTACCTCAACATCGCGCCGATCGGGGCGCTCGACGGGTACCTGCCCAGCGACGTGGCGCAGGCCGTGGTCGCCGCGCGGACCGTCGCGCCGTTCGACTCGATCGCCTCCGTCGTCGCCGTCGATGGCGTCGCCGACTTCCGGCTCCAGCAGTTCCTGTACGCGGCGCGGACCGCCGGCCTCGTCGGTGCCAGCTGCAGCGGCATCTACGATCGGATCGCCGTGTCGACCGCCGAGGCCGCCGCGATGGTCGCCTTCGTCAACGAGGCCAGCGCGAGCGAGCTCCACGGCGTCCTGTCGTTCCTGATCAACCAGGGCGTGGTCGACACCCTGGTTGGAAGCCGGCCCGTCGCGGCCGCAGGCGACATCTCGGCCACGTCCGGCGTGGGCCCGGCGGTGTTCCGGGCGCTCCGCAACGCCGCGACGTTCCATCGCCCGTGGGAGGAGCTGGTGGCCGCGGTGAACCAGATCGATCACCCCGACGGCCAGATCCGGTTGGACACTCACTTCGACTGGGTGCCGCTCGTCACCGGCGCGGCGAACTTCTCCAGCATGACCTGCTTCGGCATCTCCGCCGCGCTCTTGCCCGCGGGCGCCACCGCCCGCGCCTCGCTGGGCAACGGCGCCGAGGTGATGGAGAACGTCGGCGAGGCAGTGGCGAGTGCCAATTACCAGAGCGAGCTGTCGATCGATCCCACCCCTGGCCTCACCGATCTCGAGCGGCGCACGACCGGCCGCAGCTTCCTCGGCTGCTACATCGCCTATCATCCGAACCCCTGGGTCTACGATCACCAGACCTTCTTCGTGGACACCACCCGCGGCTCCGGCGTGCTGATCACGTCCCACTACGTCGAGTAGCGATCGCTCGCCGTCACCCGCGCTCGCTATCGCCCACGCGTTGTAGCGAGCCACGCGATCAGCCGTGCGACTAGCTCGCGCCGCCCATGCTCTGGCCGATCGAGGTGCACGAAGTGCGTCGCGCCGGGGAGTTCGACGATCTCGGTGGCGGCCGCCCCGCGGAGCTCGCGCCTGAGCGTCGCGAGGTCCTCAGGTCGCGACCAGAAATCGAGCGAGCCGCGCACCACCAGCACACGCGCCCCAATCGCCTCCGCACGCCAGAGCTGCGTCGTAGCTATCGCGGAGCGGGCCCGCCGGCACGCGCACCTTCGGTGGATCGCTCCGCGCCGCCTGCCGGTGCCGGGCTACTCGCTCGCCGAGGACCTCGCGCGTGCCGGACACCCGACGTACGCGCGGATCGCGATCGCGATCCCCGGCGCGCTCCACGGTCAGCTCGGCCCGCTCCACTGTTGCCGCGGTCTCCGCCGTGGCCGCCGGCTCGCCGCGCGCTCCTGCTCCGCCGTGGGATCCGTGAGCGCTGCAGCCGAAGATCATCACGCTCACCGCCGCAGTGACGCTCGTCGCCAAACGCACGCGCGTACCCTCGCACGTCCGCACGCCTTCCGCGGGACCTGTCACCGACGGCTGCTCCACCCATCGCGTCTCACGGGCTGGGCGACGCGAACCTGATGGAGAGTGTGCCGAGATCGATCACGGCATTCGCGGCGCGGAGGAAGTCCATTCCAAGGATGCCGCCGATTTCGAATCCATAGTCCATCTCGCCGATCTCTACGTCGAAGTCATCGAGTCCCTGCTCGCCGATCGCGAGCCGATCGACTCGCCGCACGAATACGTGCTCGTGGCCTCCGACACCTCGAAGCCTCCGTAACTGATCACTCGACCGGAGAAAGATGTGCGCTTCCGCAGCGAAGTCGGCATTGATCACCGTGCTGGCCGCACCGGTGTCCACTAGCACGTCTGGGACTTCGATCGTCGTCCCTTCGTAGGTCAAAGTCGCGGTGACGAACGCGAGGCTATGACGAAAGATCAGCTGCACGGACCCCTCGAATCCCCAGCCAGAGCCGCTCCTCGATGTTGAGCTCGACCATGCTCGTGTGCACGAAGCAGAACTCGCGTTGCGGGTGCATTCGTCGTAGCTCACCGTACCGCTTCATCGTTGTTCGACCGTCCGGACACACATCGATCACGGCGATCCGATCGAGGATGCGATGATCGTTCTCGCTGTGCGCCTCGAGTGCCTCGATCACGAGCCACTGATCGGGATGTGCAGCCCGCACGTCTTGCCAGCGCATGTTTTCACCCTAACCGTCGCCTCTGACCGCGGACAACTTCTTGCCAGAGCCTGATATTTCGCCACCTTGGGCGATCGGAGCACGAACCGCGAGCACGACGGCGGTGGCGGTGACAGCGTGTCATTCGCGGCTTGCGATTCGGCCGTGAGGATGACAGCGTGGCATCGCACGCGGCCCACCGCTGTCGGCGAGGCTGCCTTGGGCGCGGCCAACTCGCCGATCTCACACGCGGCGGACGAGCGGGGGCGGTCGGTCGGCGCTTGGTCCGCCACGTGAACTCGGGCCGCTCATGCGAAATGCCAGGGTGGTCGGAGTCGGATTCCTATTCCTATGTATCACTGCATGTGCCAGCGGCCCGCCGCCGGCCGGTGACCCGCCGCCGGCCGGTGACCCGCTGCCGGCCGAGAAGGGGGCCTTCAAGCTCGAGGACGTCGTCCAGACGACCGACGACGCGATCAGCGTGCAGGTGAATCGTCGCGAGGTGCCGCTGAACGAGATGCCGATGGCCTCGGTGCTCGCCGGCCTGCCGATGAGCGGGCTCGCCGAGGTCGCCGTCGATCTTACGGTCCCGGGCGCGGACGGCAAGCACGACTACCGGAGGGCGTCGGGCTCGGTCGCCTTCCGCTGTCCCACCGGCTGCACGCTCGGTGACGACGCTGCCAGACTCCAGCCTCCGGGGAGGCCAGGAGGTGACGGCATTCCCTTCGGCCACATCGCGCTCGACAAGGTTGACCTCCGCGCCGAGATCCAACAGGGCCACCTGAAGGTGACGCGCTGGCAGCTCGAGTCGAAAGAGCTGATGCTGGATCTGCGGCTCGACATCGGCCTCGCGGCCGATCTCCCGAGCTCGACGGTCGACGGGTGCCTGCGGTTCAAGCCCAATTCGGCACTGGAGCAGCGCGATCCCAAGACCGCCGCGGTCATGGCGATCAGCGGCGCGCCCCGGGGCAAGGACGGCGTCTACTCGATCAAGATCGAGGGCAGCGTCGGCCAGCGTAAGCTCCTCGGCGTGGCGTGCACCTGACGTCTCTGATCCAGTGAGCTCGCCCGCGCCAGGTGGAGCCTCACGCGCCGTCGCGCGCGCTTTCGGCGGCGAGCGCCAGTGCCTGCTCCATGCGGTCGCTGCCCCAGAACAGCTCGTCGCCGACGCAGAACGTCGGCGCGCCGAAGATCCCGCGCGCGATGGCGGAATCGGTGTGATCGCGCAGCCGCTGCTTGGCCTCCGGAGCCCCGGCGCGCTCCAGGGCCGCCGCCGGTGCGGGGCAGCCTGCCGCCTCGAGCAGCTCGCCGAGCACCGCCGTGCTGGCGATGTCGCGATCGTCGGTGAAGTTGGCGAGGTAGACCCCGCGCACGAACGCGGGCACCCAGGCCTCGCGCGCCGCGGCAGCGACGATCCGCGCGGCGGTCAGGCCATTGCGCGGAAACTGCGACGGCCGCCGGAACGGGATCCCGTGGCGGGCGCACTCGCGCTCCATGTCGCGCCACATATAGGCGCCCTTGGCGGGATAGATGTTGAACGGTGAGTCGTTCCAGCCCTGACTGCGAAAGATCGGTCCGAGCAAAAAGGGGATCCAGCGCACCTCGACCCCGCGCTGTGCCGCGGCGGCCTCGATGAGCTGGGCCGCAATATGCGAGTACGTGCTGCCGAACTCGAACCAGAGCTCCAGCGATTTCGATTCCAAGCCGGCCTCCGATGCTCTCGCGCGAGAGGCTGGCACTGTCGCATCGTCGGCGGGCGCGCCACAATGGCGAGCCCCGGCCGGCGCGCCGCTACTTGCGGTGCGCGGCGCGGCTGGCCGATGCTCCGCGGATGCGTAGGCTCGCGCTGGTGGTCGCCGTGTGGTCGTGGTCCTGGTCGTCGTCGTGCTCGTCGCCGTCGCGGCCGCCTCCGGCGGCAGTGGGGCCGGCCGTGTCGCCGTCCGCGCCGGCAGCCGCGGCGCCGGCTCCGGGCGGGGCAGCGCCAGCGCCAGCGCCAGCGCCGACGCCACCGCCACCGCCGGCAGCCGCGGACCGGCTCGAGCCCGGGCGGCCCGTCGAGCGCGCGATCCGGGCCGGCGAGGCGCATCGCTACCGGATCGAGCTCGCGGCCGGGCACGCGGCGATCGGTGTCGTCATGCAGAACGGCATCGACGTCGAGCTGATCCTGTTCGATCCGGCCGGGCGCAAGCTCGCCGCGCTCGACAGCCCGAACGGCGACAAGGGGCCCGAGCCGTTCGTCATCGAGGCCACCGCCGCGGGCGCATACGACCTCGAAGTCCGGCCCTTCGTCCAGCCGCCGCCGGCCGGCGCGGGGCCCACGGTGACCCTGCCGCTGCCTACCGAAGGCCGGTACGAAGCGCGCCTCGACGAGGTCCTGGACGCCGACGCGTACGCCGAGCGCAAGGCCAGAGCGCGCATCGCGAGCCCGCGGCTCCTCGAGATGTGGCGCGCGGTCCGCGCGAAAGATCAGGCCGCGCTCGAGAAGCTCTGGAGCGAGCGGAAGGGCAAGGGGCCGATCGTCGAGCCGTATCCGGGCGATCCGCGCGACGTGCTGGTCACGTTCGTGCTGCGCGCGACCGCGCCATACGTCGGGATGCTCGGCGGCCCCGACTTCAGCGAGAAGCCGCTCATCCGGCTCGCCGGCTCGGACATCTGGTACCTGACCGCGCGCATGCCGGCCGACTCGCGCTTCGATTACTCGTTCATCGTCGCCGACGAGCCGCCGCCGTACCGGCTGCCGTACCGCAAGGAGCGCGGGCCCGACGCGCGCTGGAACGGCAGGCAGCCCGATCCGAACAACCCGCTCGGCCCGTTCGGCCAGTCGCGCGTCGAGCTGCCGGGGGCCCCGCCGCAGCCGTGGATCGTCGCGAAGCCCGAGGTGCCGAAGGGCAAGCTCGCCGAGATCAAGCTCGAGAGCGCGCAGCTCAAGGAGCCCCGGCGCGTCGGCATCTACACGCCGCCAGGCTACGACCCCAAGCGGCGCTATCCGCTCCTGATCGCGTTCGACGGCGAGGCCTACGGCCTCGATCCGGGCACGCTGATCCCCGTGCCGACGATCCTCGACAACATGATCGCCGCGAAGCAGATCCCGCCCATCGTCGCCGCGCTGGTCGCCAACCAGGGCACGCGCGAGCGCGACCTGCCCGGCTCGGCGCCGTTCGCGGCGTTCGTCGCGAAGGAGCTGGTGCCGCGGCTGCGCGCCGACTATCGCGTCGGGCTCACGCCGGGCGAGACGATCGTGACCGGCTCGAGCTTCGGCGGGCTGTGCTCGTCGTACGTCGCGCTGCACCACTCCGACGTGATCGGCAACGTGCTGTCGCAGTCCGGCTCGTACCAGTGGGTGCTCGGCTCGATCGGCGCCGACCTGTCGCCCTCGGTCGAGGGCGGCTGGCTGATCCGGGAATACGCCGCTGCGCCGAAGCGTCCGATCCGGTTCTACCTCGATGCCGGCCGCTTCGAAGCCATCCTGCTCGACAAGAACCGCCACATGCGCGACGTGCTCGTCGCGAAGGGCTATGCCGTGACCTATGTCGAGTTCAGCGGCGGCCACGACTACGGCATGTGGCGCGGCACGATCTCCGACGGGCTGCTCGCGCTGCTCGCGAAGAAGCCGTGACCGCGCCCGGTGCGGCGGTGCGGCGCCGCCGTCCGCCGTGAGGTGAGGTTTCATCCAAGGACCGCCGCCGCCCCGGTGTTGTCATGGGCATGGTCATGCGCTGGGTCTGGATCCCGCTCGTCGGCGCCACCGTCGCCGCCGCCGCTGCCGCTGCCGCCGTGACCGCCGCGACACGCCAGAGCGCCGGCCCGGAGCTCCCGCCAGCGGCCATCGCGGCGTGTGGCGGGTTCGACTTCCCGGTCGGACCGCCCGACGCGAGCGGGTACTACGACGCGCAGCCGTTCGGGAAGAACGACCACCTCGGCAACGACTGGAACGGCAACGGCGGCGGCGACACCGACCTCGGCGACCCGGTGCACGCGATCGCGGCCGGCGTTGTCAGCGTGGCGAGTGACCACGGCGGCGGCTGGGGCAACGTCGTGCGCGTGGTGCATGCCTGCGGCGACGTGCCGGGGCGCGAGGTCGAGTCGCTGTACGCGCACCTCGATACGCTCGAGGTCCAACCCGGCCAGCGCATCGATCGCGGCCAGCGGATCGGCACGATCGGCACCGCAGGCGGCCAGTACCGGGCGCACCTGCACCTCGAGCTGCGCGCGCGGCGCGGGATGGAGCTCGGCGGCGGCTACAGCAAGGACACCGCCGGCTACCTCGATCCGACGGCATTCATCCTCGGCCACCGCTAGCTCTCGCCGCGCGTCGTCGGGCGTGGCCGCACCGTCTCGAACGAGTTCGAGATCCGGGGCGCCGACCTCTCTGGCGAGCTCCGCACGGGGGGCGATCGCACGGAGAGATCGACAGCCCGCGGGCCCGCAGACGCGTTAGGCTGCGAGGCCCCGGTGTCCGAGCCTCCCAGCCCAGAAGACGCGCTAGAGAATGGGTGCGTGGTCGCCGATCGGTACCGGATCGGCGGGATCATCGGCGGTGGCGGGATGGCGCGCGTCTACCGCGCGGAGCACCTGGAGGCGGCGCACCCCGTCGCCGTCAAGGTGCTCTACGCGAGCCACTGCAGGGATCGGGAGTCCGTGCTGCGGTTCCAGCGCGAGGCGGCCATGGCGCGGCGGCTCCGGCACCCAAACATCGTGACGGTCACCGACACCGGCGTGCTCGAAGACGGCCGCTACTTCCTGGTCATGGAGTCGCTCGATGGCGAGACGCTCGAGGCCCGGATCGCGCGCGAGAAGCGGATCCCCTGGCGCGTCGCGGCATCGCTCCTGGGCGAGCTGCTGCTCGGGCTGCGCCACGCCCACGAGCACAGCGTCGTCCATCGCGATATCAAGCCCGAGAACATCTTCCTGCTCCGAGGCGAGGGGCCGCGGGTGAAGCTCCTCGACTTCGGGGCCGCGAAGCTCTACACGAACGAGCCCGCCAACATGAAGATCACGCAGCGCGGCGTGGCGATCGGCGCGCCCCTGTACATGGCGCCGGAGCAGGCCGTGGCCGGAGAGGTCACGCCCGCCTCGGATCTGTACTCGATGACGGTCGTGCTGTTCGAGATGCTGACCGGCGAGCCCCCCTTCGTTCGCAGCAGCGCGCCCGCGACGATGAAGGCCCACGTCTTCGCGCGCGCGCCAAAGCTCCGCGAGACAGCGCCCGACCTCGAGGTGCCCGATGCGCTGGAGGAGATCGTCCGGCGTGGGCTCGCGAAGCTCCCCGTCAGCCGGATCTCGTCGGCCGAGGCGTACCTGCAGCTGTTCGAGGAGCTGACCGCCGCTCACGCGCCCTAGCGCCGCGGGCCGCGTCAGGGCCAGTCGAGGGCGGCGCAGCCGAAGCGGGTCCCCGCCGGGAAGGCGAGCCCGAAGTGCTCTTCGAGGACGGCGAGCAGCGCGTCGGGGCTCTCGATCATGGTCGTGTGGGCGATGCCGTCACGCGAGCGCAGCGTGAGCTCGCGGTTGAGCACGGACACGCGGCCGCCGTCGGGCCGCGCCCGCGCGGCGATCAGCCGGTTGCGGAAGTGCGACTCCGGGTGCGCGCTCGTGTACCAGTTGGCGACGATCCGATCGATCGGCGGCATCTCCTCGCGGGTGAACTCGTAGACGTCCGCCCACTCGTCGCGCAGGCGGGCCTGATGGAACCAGCGCCCGTCCTCGAAGACGATCCGACGGGGCTCGTGCGGCGTCTCCTGGAGCTCGCTGGAGTCGAGGCTCAGCGCGCACGTCGGTGTCATCGACCCGACGCCGACGTCGGCGAGGAGCTGGCGACCGTCGAGCTCGACCGCGCAGAACAGGTGCGTACGCGCCGGTAGGAAGTCCCGCTGGCGGCCAAATCGCACTCGCGCGCTGTACGGGCGGACCGCGAAGCCCAGCTGTTCGAGCACGTGCAGAAGCAGCGTGTTCTGCTCGAAGCAGTACCCGCCGCGCCGCTCGACGATCAGCTTCTGCTCGATCGCGGCGAGCTCGAGTTCGATCCGCCGATCGAGCAGGACGTCGAGGTTCTCGAACGGGATCGCCGTGGCGTGGGCGGCGATGATCGCGTCGAGCGTGGCCTGGGTGGCGTCGCGCCGCGGAGCGAGCCCGATCCGCGCGAAGTAGCGATCGAGATCGATCGAGGTCATCGGCGAACAGTACCACCCGCTGCGGCGGGCCGATCGAGCGCCTCTTTCCACGATGATTCTCGTCAAAACGCCGAGAATTCACAAGGCAGCACTTTCGCGGAAAAGCTCGTAGGGTGCGCGGCCCATGACGATCGAGAGAGCCACGAACGTCGGTCCCGCGCACATCGACATCGCGTACGAGCGCCTCGGCGACCCGCACGGGCCACCCGTGCTGTTGATCATGGGCCTGAACGCGCAGCTGATCGCGTGGCCGGACGGCTTCTGCGACGAGCTCGTGCGGCGCGGCCTGCACCTCATCCGGTTCGACAACCGCGACGTCGGCGAGTCGACGCACATGACCGGCGCGCCGCCGCCGGACATGGCCGCGGCGCTCGCGGGCGATCACTCGTCGGCGTCGTACAAGCTGTCCGACATGGCCGCCGACGCCGTCGGGCTGCTCGACGCGCTCGGCGTGGGCAGCGCGCACCTCGTAGGCGCGTCGATGGGCGGCGGGATCGCGCAGACGATCGCGATCGAGCACCCGCACCGCGTCCGCTCGCTGACGTCGATGATGTGGACCACCGGCGATCTGTCCGTCGGTCAGCCGCACGCCGAGGCGATGCGCGCTCTGGCCGGTCCTCCGATGAAGAGCCGCGAGGAGGTCGTGCAGCGGAGCCTGGACGTCTTCCGCGTCGTCGGCTCGCCCGGCTTCGACCTCGATCTCGAGGCCGTCGCCGACCGCGCCGGCCGCTCGTACGACCGCGCGTACGATCCGCTCGGCATCATGCGCCAGGCCATCGCCGTGCTCGCGTCCGGCGACCGGACCGCGCGGCTGCGCTCGCTCGACGTGCCAACCCTCGTGATCCACGGCGCGAACGACCCGCTGGTCGACGTCAGCGGCGGCCGCGCGACGTCAGCGGCGATCCCTGGCGCGGAGCTCCTCGTGATCGACGGGATGGGCCACGATCTGCCGTCGGCGCTCTGGCCGCGGCTCGCGATGAAGATCGCGGAGCTCGTCCAGCGCGGCGAGGCGCGGCCCCCATCCCCCTGAGCACGGGCACACGAGCAGGAGCTCGCGTAGTGAGCCCGCTGCGCGTACAGCGCGGGCTCAGCGCGAGACGATCGCCCACGCGTCCTGCAGGCGCTGCGGCGAGACCGGCACCGCGGTCTTGAGCTCGGGCGCGAACGTCTGGACGCGGAGCTCCTCGAGGAGCCAGCCGAAGTCGTCGAGGTCGGCGAGCGAGCGGCCCTTGGCGCGCAGCTCCTCGCGGCGCGCCAGGTAGCGCTGCCAGAGCGGCACGACCTGCGCCGCCTTCTGCTGATCCTTCTGCGGATCGTTGGCCTGCCGCTGCAGCCGGACCACGATCGCCCGGAGGTAGCGCGCGATGTGGCCGAGCCGCACAAGCGGCGTCGCGCGCAGGAGCTCGGGCGGCGCGAGGTGCGCGAGCTGGCCCGAGACGTCGTCGTAGACGGCGCGCGGGACGCCGGGCTTGCCGGCCAAGGGCTTCATCGCGGCGCGCACGCGCTCGAGCTCGGCGTGGAGCTCGGCGGCGATGAGCCCGAGCTCGGCGAGCGCGGCCGAGAGCGCGTCCCGGCCCTCGGCGAGCCGCGCGGCGAACGCGGCCCGGGTGCGCGGGACGGCGCCGGCATCGGTCAGCCGGAACGCATCGTCGAGCGCGCGCAGCACGAGCTGGCGCCGCGGCAAGAGCTCCGCACCGGCGGCCGCGAGCGGGCCCTTGTCGAGCGAGCCGGGCAGCTGCGCCTCGAGCTTGCCGAGCGTCGTGCGCAGCTGGAGCAGGAACAGCTTGCGGAGCCCATCGCGCGTCGCCGCGGCCGCGGCGGCGGCTGACTCGAGCAGGCGGACGGAGACGCTGGTCTCGGCATCGACCAGCGCGGGGTAGGCGGCGAGCCGCCGCCCGCCGACGTCGAGCGTGACCTTCTCGGGGAGCTCGTCGAGATCCCACGCCACGAGCCCGGCGCGCTCGTAGCGCTCGCGCGGCACCGTGGCCCAGACCTGCTTCGCGCGCGCGCCGAGCGTGCGCTGTAGCTCGGCGAGATCGCGGCCGTGGCCGAGCACCTTGTCGCGCTCGTCGACGACCCGGAAGTAGAACCCGAGGTACGCGGGCACGGCGCGCAGATCCCACGCGTCGCGCGGCACCCGCTCGCCGGTGCGGTCGCGGATCGCGCGCTCGAGCGTCGCGAGCAGCGGCCCCTCGAACGGGCACAGCACGGCGGCGAGCTCGGCCGCGAGCACGTCGAGCGGGGCCAGGAGCTTGCGGGTCGCCTTGGGCAGCGACTCGAGCAGCGCGAGCAGCTTGGTCGCGTGCCAGCCGGGGATCGTCCACGCCAGGACCTCGGGATCGAGCTGCGGCAGCACCGCGAGCGGCACGATGGCGGTGGCGCCGTCGTCGTCCTCGCTCGGATCGAACTTGTACGCGAGCGAGAGCGCGGTGCCGCCGACGACGATCTGATCGGGGTAGCGCTCGGGCGTCAGCTCGTGCGCCTCGCCGAGCAGGATGTCCGCGAGCGAGAGGAAGAGGATCCGAGGATCGTCGGCCTCCGCGGTCCGGCGCCAGTCCTCGAACGTCTTGCCGCTGATCACGCCGGCAGGGAGCCGCTTGTCGAAGAACTCGCCGAGCTCGTACTCGTCGACGAGCATGTCGCTGCGCCGCGCCTTGTCGCGCAGCCGCTGCACCTCGTCGAGCAGCTGGCGGTTGTGCGCCATGAACGGCGCCTTGGTCGTGTATTCGTGCCGGACGAGCGCGTGCGTGATGAACATCGTGCGGCACAGCGCGGGATCGAAGCGCGCGTACGCCACCTTGCGATCCCGCACGATCGGCAGGCCGTAGAGCGTCACCTGCTCCTTCGCCATCACCTGGGCCTGCTTCTGCTCCCAGTGCGGATCGCCGTGGCTTCTCCGGCACAAGGGCCCCGCGGCGCGCTCGATCCATGCGGGATCGATCTTGGCGACGCAGCGCGCGAACAGCTGCGAGGTCTCGACCAGCTCGGCGGCCATCACCCACGCAGGCGGCTTCTTGGCGAGCCCCGATCCCGGGTGGATCATGAACCGCGTCTGGCGGGCGCCGAAATAGATCCGGGCCTCGGGGCTCCACATCCCGAGCTTGCTGAGCAGGCCGGGGAGCAGCGCGCAGTGGATCTGCTCGGCGGTGCCGGGCTGCGTGTTGGGCGCGAAGTCCCACTCGCGCATGACGCGGACGAGCTGGTCGTGGATGTCCTCCCACTCGCGCATCCGGTTGTACGAGAGGAAGTGCTCGCGGCAGAGCTTCTGCAGCTGGCGGCGCGAGCTCGCCGCGCGGGCGTCCTGCCAGAAGCTCCACAGCTTGAGGTAGCCCGCGAAGTCGCTGCCCTCCTCGCGGAACTTGCGGTGCGACTCGTCGGCCTTCTGCTGCGCCGCCAGCGGCCGCTCGCGCGGATCCTGCAGCCCGAGCGCGGCCGCGATGATCACGACCTCGCGCAGCGCGCCCTCGTCGCGGCCGCCGAGGATCATCCGGCCGAGCCGCGGATCGAGCGGGAGCTGGCCGAGCTGCTCGCCGACGGGCGTCAGCTGCCCGTCGTCATCGAGCGCGCCGAGCTCCTCGAGCACCCGGTAGCCCTCCGTGATCGCGCGCGGCTCGGGCGGATCGAGGAACGGGAACCGCTCGATGTCGCCGAGCCGCAGCGCCTTCATCCGCAGGATGACGCCGGCGAGGCTGACGCGCTTGATCTCGGGATCGGTGTGGGGCGGCCGCGACTCGAAGTCCTGCTCCTCGTAGAGCCGGAAGCACACGCCGCTCGCGGTCCGCCCGCAGCGCCCCTTGCGCTGGTTGGCGCTGGCCTTCGAGACGGGCTCGATCAGGAGCTGCGACACGCCGGTGCGCACGCTGTAGCGGTTCACGCGCGCGAGCCCGGTGTCGACGACGTACACGATGCCGGGGATCGTGAGCGAGGTCTCGGCGACGTTGGTCGCCAGCACGACCCGGCGCTGCGCGGTGCGCTGGAACACCCGCTGCTGATCGGCGGCCGACAGCCGCGCGTACAGCGGCAAGACCATCGTGTGCGGCAGCGCGCGGCGCTCGATCTCGGACGCGGCCTCGCGGATCTCGCGCTCGCCGGGCAAGAACACGAGCATGTCGCCGCGCGGATCCATCTCGGCGATCTCGTTCACGGTGCTGGCCACGAGGTCGGCGAGATCCGCCTCGTCGTCGCCCGGTGGGCGGTACAGCACGTCGACGGGGTACGTGCGCCCGGAGACCTCGACGATCGGCGCGCCGCCGAAGAACGCGGCGAACCGCTCGGTCTCGAGCGTCGCGGAGCTGATGATGACGCGCAGCTCGGGCCGCCGGGGCACGAGCTCTCTCAGGAAGCCGAGCAGGAAGTCGATGTTGAGGCTCCGCTCGTGCGCCTCGTCGACGATGATCGTGTCGTAGCGCGAGAGCCGCGGGTCGCTCTGGATCTCGGCGAGCAAGATCCCATCGGTCATGAACTTCACCTGCGACGTGCGCTTGACCCGGTCGCCGAACCGGATCTTGTAGCCGACGACGTCGCCGAGCTCGGTCTCGAGCTCCTGCGCCACGCGCGCCGCGACGCTCGTGGCCGCGATCCGGCGCGGCTGCGTGCAGCCGATCTGGCCGGCCACGCCGCGCCCGCCCCCTCGCCCCATCGCGAGGCAGATCTTCGGCAGCTGCGTGGTCTTCCCCGAGCCGGTCTCGCCCGCGACGATCACGACCCGGTGCGCGTCGATCGCGTTGGCGATGTCGACGATCCGCTCGGTGATCGGCAGCTCCGGCGGGAACGCGATCCGCTCGCTCAGGACGAGCCCGGGCCGCAGCGCGGTGCGCGGCGCGTCGCCTCCCGCCGGCGTGGCCGGCCGGAGCGGCGTGGGCGGCGTGGGCGGCGTGGGCGGAGCTGCGGGGGGACGATCCATGCGCGACATCTCCACCGATCAAAGCTGCTGCGACGAGAGATCCGGAGCTAGGCGCGGCCGGGCGGCAGCCGCACGACGGTCAGCCAGAACTCCTCGATCTGCCGCACGGTCTCGAGGAACTGGCTCAGATCGACCGGCTTGCACATGTAGCAGTTGGCGTGCAGGTCGTAGCTCCGGGCGATGTCGGACTCGGCCTCCGACGAGGTCAGGACGATGACCGGGATCCGCCGCAGCACGGGATCGCCCTTGATCGTCTCCAGCACCTGGCGGCCATCCATCCTGGGCAGGTTGAGATCGAGCAGCACGAGGTCGGGCTTGGGCACGTCCGCGTACTTGCCCTCGCGCCGCAAGAACTGCAGGGCCTGGACGCCATCGGTCACGTGGTGCAGCTGGTGCAGGAGCCGGCCATCCGACAGGGCCTCGCGGGTCAGATCGGCGTCCGCCGGGTTGTCCTCGACGAGCAGGATTTCGAACGAGTTCATCATCAGGCTCCTTCGTCGATGGGCGCGTTGGTGGAGTGGCGCACCGTGAGCAAGGTGAAGAAGAACTGGGAGCCGGTGCCGGGCGTGGACGTGATCCACATCCGGCCGCCGTGGCGCTCGACGATGCGCTTGCTGATCGCTAGGCCCATGCCGCTGCCCTCGTAGCGGTCGCGGTCGTGCAGGCGCTGGAACAAGCCGAACACGCGCTCGAGGTACTGCTCCTCGATGCCGATGCCGTTGTCCGCGACGCAGAACCGCCAGGCCCCGCTGTCGCGGCTCGCCGTGATCTCGATGGTCGGGGTGCGGCCCTCGGTGAACTTGATCGCGTTGCCGATCAGGTTCTGGAACAGCTGGGTCAGCTGGCCGAGGTTGCTGAGCACGATCGGCAGCTCGCCGACCCGGATCTCGGCGTGCTTCTCCGCGATCAAGAGCTTGAGGTTCAGCCGCGCCAGCTCGACCGCGCGCGCGGCATCGACCGGCTCGTACGGCATCTTCTTCTGTCCGACGCGCGAGTACTCGAGCAGATCGTTGATCAGCCGCTGCATCCGGCGCGCGCCCTCGACGGCGTAGTTGATGTACTTGTCGGCGCGCTCGTCGAGCTGGCCGTGGTAGCGCTTGCGCAGGAGCTCGGTGTAGCTCGCCACCATGCGCAGCGGCTCCTGCAGGTCGTGCGACGCGATGTACGCGAACTGCTCGAGCTCGGCGTTGGAGGCCGCGAGCTGGCGCGCCATCCGCACCAGGTTGTCGTCGGTGGAGTCGTGGATCACGATCGCGCACCCCACGAAGCCCGCGACGGGGACCAGGGTCGGGATGAGCCGGACCATCAGCTGGCGATCGCGGAACTCGATCATGCCCTCGAACTTGCGGTCGCGCGGCCGCGGCCGGTCGAGCGCGCGCTCGAGCACGTCGAACGACGGATCGTTCCACAGCCGGAACAGGTCGCGGCCGCGGAGCGCCGCCTCGTTGAGCTGCACCCCGTGCGGCGAGCGGAACGTCATGAGCTCGAAGAACCGGGTGTTGTGCTCGATGATCGCGCGGGTTTCGTCGAGGAACACCATGCAGTCCGAGCTCGCGTCGCGCATGATGCTCTTCCAGCGCTGGTTCGCGAGCACGAGGCTCGCCAGCGCGCTGCCTTTCGCGAGCGCGTCCTCGATCGCCACCGTCCAGCCGTCTGCGACGTGCTCGAGCCGGAGCCGGACGTAGCGCCGCGTCGTGCGCCAGTCGATGCCGACGCACTCCTCGATCACCGTCCCCGGCGTGGCCGCCATGATCCGCCGGCTCAGCGACTCGACCGCGACCCGGTCGGCGGGGTTCAGGAGCCCGACCATGCTGCGCTCCGCGAGCTCGGACGCGGTGGCGTCGAGGAGCGAGCAGAACACCGCGTCCGGCTGCTGGATCCGCAGCTCGTGATCGAGCCTCGCCGTCCCGATCACGGCGCCACCTCCTCGGAGCAGCGGAGCGGCCGCGTCACGAGGTCGCCCGGACGTCGAACCGGCAGCTCGGGTGATCGCAGCCGATGCAGCTCGACTCGGTGGAGGTGAACTGGCCGATCCGCTCGGGCACCGACCCCTCGCCGTAGATGAGGCCCATGATCCCGGCCGACACGCCGGTCAGCATCAGGCACACCGGCTCGCGGGTCACCGCGCGCAGCTCGCGGTAGCCGAGCGCCTCGTAGCCGTTGCGCGCCCCCATCGCCAGCGTGACCCCGGGCTCGTGGGACAGGACGTGCCAGTTGCCCCAGCCGAGCGCGTTGCTCACCGCGATGATGCCGAACAGCTTGTCGTCCTCCTGGCGCATCATCGGCTCGATCAGCCCGTCCCACTCGGCCGAGTTCAGGATGCCGCGGAACGTGTTCAGGCCGCAGGTCTCAGCGTCGTACTTGAGCAGCTGGCGCGCGGTGTCGCCGAGCCCGAGCTTCTTCATCTCCTCGACGAACCGGATGCTGATCAGGTTGTAGAACAGCGCCGGCATGTTCGCGAGGTAGACGTTGAACATCGGGATCACGCCCTGCGCGTCCCCGTGGATGGGCATCTCGATCAGGGCGTTGTAGATCTTCTGCTCGTCGATGTTGGGCGAGCGCGCGTACTCGGGGTTGGGGCCCACCGGCACCTCGAACGGCCGGCGCGTGACGAACAGCGCGTCGTCGAGCGGCCCCGGGACGACCTCGAACTTGCAGCTTGGGTGGCCCTGCATCATGCAGCGGGTCTCGCGCACGCGCACGGCGCGGCCGGCGGCGACGCGCGCGGCGGCCTGGACGTAGCCCTCGGTGAACGTGCACACCGGCGTCGAGCGCTGCGGGAACCCGGCGCGCCAGCCCTCCACGAAGTGCGAGGCGGTCGCGGTGACCTCGCCGTGCTCGATCTGCGTCAGATCGATCGTCCCGAACCCGAGGTACGCGTAGAGCGCGGCGGCGACGCCGTACTTCTCGCGCGGGGTCTCGGTCGGCCGCACCGCGCGCGCGAGGAACGGCACGAACGCGGCCTGCGCCGACGACACCATGATGTGCTTGCCGTCGATCTTCGCGGCGCCCTCGATGGTGTGCTGGACCTTCGCGTTGTAGTGGTGGCAGTGGATGATGAGCTCCTCGTCGATCACCTGGCGGCGGTGGAGCGTCCAGTCGTAGTGGAGCGCGAATCGATCGCGGTACGGGGGCTCACCCATGTCGTCTTCTTTCGCGTCCCGGGCGCTGGCTCGCCGGGTCGGCCCGGGGGATGGTGTGATCACGATGCGCCCACGTCGGTCCAGCCGTCAACCGCGCTGGCGTCGTGCGGCTCGTGCTCCCATGTGGGTAGTTGGTGGGGAGTCGATTGACCGGATCAAGCCGGTCGGGCCCATGATAGGGTGGCCCTCGACCGGAGGGCGAGCACGTGAACGACTCAGGTTTGCTTCGAGGTCGGTTACGTGGGTGACGCGCTGGAAAAGGCGCTCGCCGACGTGTTGCTGCACCGTCAGCCCGTCGGGCCGCGCGCGAGCGGCGTGCAGCTGCTCGCGAATCCCGCGCGCGTACGCGTGCTGGTCGTCGACGACAACGACGGCGACGCCGACCTGGTGGCGGACTACCTGATCGGTATCGCATCGGTGCGGTTCGAGATCGATCGCGCCAAGCGGCTGCAGGAGGCGATCAACGTCATCGCGACGGCGCCGCCCGACATTGTCCTGCTCGATCTCGGCTTGCCCGACAGCCATGGCACCACTGGCGTCGCGCGTCTGCGCGAGGTCGCACCTTCGACTCCGCTGGTCGTATTCACCGGCCAGGATGACCCCGACGTCGCGACCGCGGTGATCAAGGCGGGCGCGCAGGACTTCCTGGTCAAGGGCTCGTTCGATGACGACGCGCTGGTGCGCACGCTGCGCCACGCGATCGAGCGCCACCGCGCCCAGCTCGAGCAGCACGAGCTGGTGCAGCGGCTCGCCGATGCCAACGCCCAGCTGACGCGGCTCGCCAACACCGATGCCTTGACCGGCGTGCTCAACCGGCGCGGGCTGGAGGTGGCGCTCGGCGATCTCGCGCGCCGCTACGAGCATCGGCCCGACCGGCTGGTCGCGATGCTGATCGACTGCGATGACTTCAAGGCGATCAACGAGCGCGACGGCCACTCGACGGGGGACCTGGTCCTGGTCGGAGTGGCGCAGGCGATCGCGGGCTCGCTGCGCAACGTCGATCTGGTCGGTCGCGTCGGCGGTGACGAGTTCCTGGTGCTCCTGGTCGACATCGGGCTCTGGGACGCGCTGCGCGTCGCCGAGCGGATCCGCCGCGCGGTCCGCTACCCGCGCAAGCTCGAGTCGCGCCGGAGCGTCACCGTCAGCATCGGGGTCGCCGAGCTCGGCGTCGGGACGAAGTTTCTGTCCGAGGTCCTGGCCGCGACCCAGCTGCGCCTGCGCACGAGCAAGCGGGCGGGCAAGAACCAGGTGGTGTTCGCCGAGGAGTCGCTTGCGGCGCCCGAGCTCGACCGCGACAAGCTCGCCGGCTGGCTCGCCGCGCCGGGGCAGATCCGCGTCGCGAACCAGCCGATCGTGCAGCTGTCCGACGGCGCGATCGTCGCGCGCGAGTTCCTGGTCCGGCTCGACGTGCCCGGGGTCTCGGGGCCCGACGACTTCTTCCGCGCCGCGCTCGAGGCCGACCTGCTCACGGCCGCGGACCTCGCGTGCGTGCGCGCCTGCGTCGAGGCCGGGGCGCGGCTCGACGGCTGCCGGCTGCACGTGAACATCTTCCCGGGGACCTTGCTCGAGGTCTCGACCGCGGATCTGATCGAGCTGTTCGGGCCGCTCCTGCCGCGGATCTGCCTGGAGCTGATCGAGAAGCAGGCGGTGTCCGATCCGGCGGATCTCGGCCGCCGGCTCGCGCCCTTGCGCGAGCGCGGCCTGACGATCGCGCTCGACGACGTCGGCGTCGGCCAGACGTCGCTCGAGCTCCTGCTCATGCTCGAGCCCGAGGTGGTCAAGCTCGACGGCGATCTCGTCGCGGCCGCCACCGCGGCCGGCCCGGCGCGGGCCGAGCGCTCGGTCAAGAACCTCATGCGCTGCGTCGAGCATCTCGGCGCGGTCGCGGTCGCGGAGGGCATCGAGACCGAGGCGCAGCTCGAGGCGACGCGGGCCCTGGGGATCCAGCTCGGCCAGGGCTACCTGTGGGGCCGCCCCCAGGCGTGCTGATCATTCCCCGGCGCAGAGGACGGGGGTGCCGAGCATGTTGGTGCGCGGCCGATCGCGCGTCAGCGTGAACCCCCAGCCGCAGGCGGTCGCGATTGGCTTGCCGGTCGCGACGTCGAGCGCGAGCAGGCCGCCCTCGAGGAGGGCCGCGACGATCTTGCCGTCGCTCGAAAAGCGGGTCCGCTGCGGGCGCCACGCGGGCGCGCGCCAGCGGACGGCTCCGGTCGCGACGTCGATCGCGATCACGTTCGCGGGGTCGATCAGCGTGAGCACGGTGCCGGCGGGATCGACGCCGACGTCGTTGAAGCTCGTGCCGCCGCGCCAGCTGAGCTCGATCGGGATCGCGCGCTTCCGCGTGCCCCGCTCGTAGATGGCGATCGCTGTGCCCTCGTGGACGTACAGGCGCCCGGCTCGATCGGCGGTGATGGGCCACCCCGCCGAGAACAGCTTGCTCTGCACTGGCCTGATCTGCTGGGTGCCGGGCGGCTCCTCGACGAACCACTCGATCCGCATCCCGCTGCCCTTGCCGGGCCGGTCGTCGACCTCGGGCCCGATGGTGATCGCGCAGAGCCCCTTCGCGGCGGCCGGATCGAACAGCACGGCGCGCGACAGCGGGCGCGTCACGAGCGGGGGCAGCGGCGTCGCCCCGGGCGTGTCGAGATCGATGCGCAGCCGCACCGCCGTCTTGTCACCGACGAGCGCGAGGACTTGGGTGCTGGGCTCGTAGGCCGCGTCGCTGCCGGGCCAGGTCCCGAGCGGATGCGCGCGTCTGGTGGCGGCGTCCTTGAGGACCAGGCGCGAGCCGGGCCCGGGGCCCCTCATGTCCCGGGGGAACAGGTGGATGCGTTGGAGCACGTGCTGATCGTCGAGCACGTGCACCTCGCCGTTGTCGGCGAACGAGCCGTCGATGGCGTGGGCCGCCGTGAGGTCGCGATCGAGCCAGTACACGCGACCGTCGTATTCGTGCGTGATGTACGACGCGGTCGCGGTGAGGTAGCCGACCGCGTGATCGCGATAGCCGAGGTAATACGCGTCGCCGAGGCCGGTGGCGGTGACCGCGCGCCGCTCGAGGCCGGCCTCGTTGCCGAGGACGACACCGCCATCGATCACGGCGACGGGGGTCGTGGCATCGAGGTGTCTGGCGAGGCCATCGGGCGGCATGTCGCCGCTCGCCGGCAGGATCGATCCGTCGGGGACGATCGCGAGATCGTCGTCGACGAACGCCACGCCGACCCGGAGCAGCGAGGCGGTCAGCGCGCGCTGCTTGATGATCTTGGGCGCCTTGGGCGCCGGCGCGAGGTCGAGCATCACGGCGCGGTCGCGCCGCGAGGAGATGCCGGCGATCCGGCGGCCGTCGGGGGCGAGCGCGATCGCGGCATCGAGCGGCATCGGCAAGGCCACGGCCTTGCCCCACGAGAGCTTCGCGCCGGCGTCGAGCCAGCGCAGGCGGGTGACGGCGGGCCCGCTCCGGTCTGCGAGGCCCGCGAGGACCGCGCCCCGGCGCGTCGCGAGCGTCACGATCTGCTGGGACGGCTCGGCCGTGACCGTGCCGCGCACGCGGCCGGCGACGTCGAGCCAGAGCACCGCGTGATCGCTGCGCCGCGCGAGCACGCCGGTCGCCAGCGCGACCAGCTGCACGAGCGCGGGCTCGACGGGCAGGCTCGCGCGCGTGCGCAGGCCGCCGCCCGGATCGAGATCGAGGATCTCCCCGCCGCCCGCGCGATCGAGGAGCGCGACCACGAAGCCGGCCGCGTGCCGGGCGATCGCGAGCTGGCGCGCGGGCGCGCCGCGCACGACCACCGGCTCGCGCGTGCCGTCGAGCGACGGCCAGAGCCGCAGCCCGTGGCGGGCGTCCGCGCTGATCGCGGCATCGCCGGCCTCGGTCACCGCCAGCAGCGTGATCGCGCCGCCGTGCGGCGCGCGCGTCACCGGCCGCGGCGCCTCGGAGACGGCGGGCGGCGCGGGCGCCGCGGGGGCGGCGGGGGCTGCCGAGCCAGCGGCAGGCGGCGTCGCGGCGGCCGAGCCGGTGGCAGGTGGCGGCGCTGCGCTGTGCGCGCTGCACGCGCTGCACGCGGTGCACGCGGCGAAAATCGCCCCGGCGAGGGCGAGCTGGCGACGCTGCGCGGCCGCTATGGCATCACCGCCGGCGCAGGGGGCGGCGCGGGCGCGTCCACGCCGTGGAGGGGGCGGAGCTCGGCGAGGGGCTGTCGATCGCGCATCGGTCCTCTCCTGTTCGTACGATCCTTACTCCATCCGGCCGATCCCAGGTGACGTGAGGCTTGGGAGGTGACCGCGCCCGCTAGACTGGCCGCATGTTCGTGGTCCAGTACCGATGGCGCCTCGTGCCGGGCACCGAGGAGGCGTTCCGCACCGCGTGGCGGGCCATGACCGTCGCGATCCGCGCGCGCCACGGCACCTCGGGCTCGCGTTTGCACCGCACCGACGACGGCGAGCTCGTGGCCTACGCGGTGTGGCCGAGCCGGCAGGCGTGGGAGGCCGCGGCGGCGCAGGCACCGGCAGACCCCGAAGCCGGGGCCGCCATGCGGGCATGCATCGCGCACAGCTATGGCGCGACGCCGCTGGAGGTCGTCGACGATCTGCTGGCGCCGTGAGGCCGGCGCGCGCGCGCGCCGCGTCGTGCGACGATGCGGTGATGCAGCTGCACTCGGTCGATACGGGGTTGGGGTCACCACCTGCCAGCGAGCCGCTGAGCCCGGTGACGGCGGGCGAGCGGATCGAGGAGCTCGACGTGGTGCGAGGGTTTGCCCTCCTCGGCATCTTTTTGATGAACGTCGAGTTCTTCAATCGCTCGCTCATGGGGATCGGCGACGGGATGCCACCCGGCTTGACCGGCATCGACTGGTTCGCCAGCTGGTTCATTGCCTATTTCGTCCAGGGGAAGTTCTGGACCATCTTCTCGCTGCTGTTCGGCATGGGGTTCGCCGTGATGCTCACGCGCGCAGAGCGGGGCCAGCGCGCGTTCATCGCCCCCTACCTGCGCCGCATCCTCGCGCTGGCGGTGTTCGGCGCGGTGCACTGCATCTTCATCTGGGCGGGCGACATCCTGTTCAGCTACGCCATCGGCGCCGGTGGCTTGCTCATCCTGCTGTACGGGAGATGGCGGCCGATCGTGATCGCGCTGGTCGTCTTGGTCGGCCTGGCGTTCGTCCCTGGGCTGAGCCCGGCCGGGCAGGTCGCTGGCAGCCTCGCCTTCCTCGGGCTACTGGCGCTCTACCTGCGCAGCGAGAAGAGGGTGAATCTCCGCTTCTCGCGCCTCCCGCTGTTTTCGTTCATCTTCCTGATCCTGGGCGTGGTGGGCGTCATCGTGTCGATCGTGCTCTGGGCGCTGCCGGAGGGCCCCAAGGAGCCACGGGTTCCAGTGACCACGATCAGCGGCCTCGTGCTGGTGATCGCGTTCCTGTCGGCGAAGTATCGCGATCCAGCCGATCTGCGGGCCCTGCGCCTCGGCGTGAGTGTCTACACGCTCCCGACGCTGATGATGATCGTCATGGGAGTACCGCGATACCTGTCGCCGGACCCGGACGATGCCGTCATCATGCAGATGGCGGCCGCGAAGGCCAGCGCGCCGGGCGTCGCGGCGAGCGCGGCGAGCGCGGCGAGCGCGGCGAGCGACGGCAAGACCGCGACCGACGACACACCCAGCGCCAAGGCCGCGAAGAAACGGACCGAGCGAGCGAAGCGCCTGGCGAAGCAGCTGGAGCGGAGGCGCAACGAGGAGCGAGTCCTGTCCGGCGGCACGTATGCGGAAGCCGTGGAGATGCGCGCGCGGGAGTTCCCCGAGCGAGCTGCCGATGAAACCGGCTTCGCGGTGATCGGAGCTGGCATGTTCCTGATTGGCATGTGGTTCGTGCGCTCGGGAGTCATGGAGAACGTCGGCGCTCACATGCGGCTGTTTCGCAGACTCGCCCTCTATGGGTTGCCGTTCGGGATCGGGATCGGCCTCCTGGGCAGCTTGATCGCGAAGTCGCACACGATGGGCGACACCGGCGATGGCTTCCAGCTGGCGAGGGGGCTCTCCATGCTCGGGAGTCTGCCTGCCAGCCTGGGGTATGTCGGCCTGGTCGTGCTGGCGCTGCGCAGCAGCAGCGTGTTTGCCAAGGTCCGGGTGCTCGCCCCGGCAGGCCGCATGGCACTGACCAACTACCTCACACAATCCCTGATCAGCACGTTCGTCTTCTATGGCTATGGCCTGGGCCACTGGGGTCTGGCGCGCTCGTGGCAGGTCGTCTATGTGTTCGCGGTGTTCGCGCTGCAGGTCGCGTTCAGCCACTGGTGGCTCTCGCGTTACCGCTACGGGCCGATGGAGTGGCTGTGGCGCGCGTTCACGTACCGCCAGCTCCCGGCGATGCGGCTGTCCTCGCCGGCCGCGTGAGCTACGCTGGCTCAGCCCGTGATCGACGATGACTTCCGTGCCGCGATCTTCGCTGACCCGGCCAGCGACGCCGAGCGGCTCGTCTATGCGGACTGGCTGATCCAGCGCGGCGACCCACGCGGCGAGCTGATCCACGTCCAGTGCGCGCTCACCCGTGGTCCCGATCCGGCGCTCGCGGAGCGCGAGGCTGAGCTCCTGGATCGCCACACGGGCGAGTGGCTGGGCGAGTGGCACCTGCTCGCCGAGCACTGGACGTTTCGCCGCGGCTTCCTCGACGAGCTGGCGATCGCGCCCGCCGAGCTGCTCGCGCGCGCCGACGCCGCGAGCCGCGAGCTGCGGCACCTGCGCGCGCTGGCGTGCCGCTGGCGCGGCGGGCGGGAGCCCGAGCGGGGCGACGCGATCGCGCGGATCGCCGCGCTGCCCGCGCTCGCTGGCCTCGAGCGGCTCGTGGTCAGCGCGCACCACGTCGGTCCGGCCGGCATCCGAGCGCTGGGGCAGCTGTCGCGGCTGCGCGAGCTTACGCTCGACGATACCGGCACCGGCGACCCGGGTATCGCGGAGCTCGTGGCGTCCGGGTTCGCCGCGCTCGAGTCGCTCGGGTTGATCAGCAACCGCGTCACCGACGCCGGTGCCATGGCGCTCGCCCGGTGGCCGCAGCTCGCCCGGCTGCGCGAGCTCGATCTCTCGTCGATCGACGTCTACCACCCGACGTGCAACCAGATCGGTGATCTCGGCGCGCAGGCGATCGCGTCGGCCGCGCGCCAGCTGGCCCTGCTCGATCTGGGCGAGAACGCGGCGATCGGCGACGGCGCCGCCCGCGCGCTCGCGGCCATGCCGCAGCTCGCGACGCTCTCGCGCCTCACCCTCGAGTTCAGCGCGATCGGGAGCCGCGGCGCCCGCGATCTCGCGACCTCGCCCCACCTCGCCCGCCTCGAGCACCTCGATCTGGGCCACACCGCTATCGACGACGAGGCGGTCCCCGACCTGCTCGCGATGCCTCAGCTGCGCTCGCTACCGCTCAATGGCACCCGGATCACCGTCGCGGGGATCGAGCAGCTCCTCGCGCCCTCGTGCCGGCTCGTCGAGACTGACCTGCGATTCGGCGAGCACCTCGTGATCCCGCGCGCGCTCAAGCGCCGGCTGCGCGCTCGCTTCCCGAAGGTCACCTTCGTCGACGATCCCCACATCGAGATCCACCTGGACTCCGAGATCGTGGCGGAGATCCGACTCGATGGAGTCCAGGACTCGTTCCCCTGGTACGAGGGCACGCTGACCCCGTGCCCGGAGCTCGAGCCGTTTCGCCGGTTCGTCGACGCGTATCGCGCCGCCGACCTCGAGCTCGACTACTGCCCGCACCATCCTCACGAGGGCCCTTACGAGGACACCGACCTCGCGCGCTATGTCGCGCAGCTCGCGGCGCTGCGGGAGCAGATCGCCGCGTCAGCGATCGATCCCGCGGCGGCCGACGACACCTGGCTCGCGCCCTGGATCGGCGCCTCGCTCGACGAGCTCGACGCATATCTCCGGTTCCTCGACTGGCGCCGATGGCGTGCGGTGACGTGCGACGGCACGGTCATCGACGGGATCCCGCTACCGCCACGGCTCGATCTCGAGGGGGGCCGGTTCGCGTACCGTCCCTGACGCCGCGGGCGCTCAGGGCATGATCTCGAACACCAGGATCTGGTTCTTGTCGGTCAGCGAGTCGGCGGTCGGGAAGTTGTCATCCGCGACGACCACCAGCGACGCGTGGCCGTTGACCAGCCTGGGCCCGAAGGTCAGCCCCTCCAGGTTGGCGATCCCGCCGAGCGTGTCCTTGAGGGTCTCGAAGTCGAGGACCATGCGCTTGGACACGGGCGCGTACGTCGCCCCGGCCAGCGCGGCCATCGGGAGCACGTCCGTCGCCTCGCTGATATCGATCTCGTAGAGCCGCACCTGGTTGCCGATCACGCCCACCGAGAAGCTACGCTCCAGCACCAGGAAGCGCGTGCGGGAGAGCGCCAGGATCTCGTCGGGCCCGTTCACCGTGAAGGCGCCCGCCGGCACCGGCTCGGCCTGCACTCGCTCGACCGGATAGGCGTGCTGCGCGGCCGCTTCGCCCGTAACGGCGTCGAACATCGTCAGGCGCGACACGGTCCCCGCCAGCGTCGTCGCGGCCGGCCCGTCCTGGAACAGCGCGCCCTCCGTGATCACCGCGACCCTGCTGCGGTCGGGCGTGAACGACAGGCCTTCGAACACCGCGTTGCCGCGCGGCCCCATTTCGACAGCCTCCATCGTGAACATCGCCGGTACCGCGTAGCTACGCACGGCAGTGCCATCGGGCTGGATCTCCCGGATGAACGGGTCGATCAGCCGCGGCGGCATCGCCGTCAGGGCCCGGTCACCTTCGCTGACCCACACATAATTGCCCGTGTTCGGATCGATACGGACCGACTCCGGATCAGCCACGTCCGGATCTGGGACCTTGGGATAGACGCTGCCATCCGGGCGCTTCATGGGGAAGGTCGAGAGGAGCGTCACCTCGGTGAACCCGCTCTCATCGAAGGCCAGCGCGGCGGTGTACATCCGCGGCGGATTCGGCGAGTCCGCCGTGGTGCGATCGTCCGAGATCAGCAGATAGCGCTCGTGAGCTGCGTCGTAGTCGATCCCCGAGAACCCGCCCACCACCGTCCCCTCGAACTCCATCCGGCGCGGGAGGATCTGCTGTCCGATCAGGCGCAGGGTGCTGATCGTCATGTCCTCGGGCGCGGCGTTGTCGCCGCAGCCGGTCAGCGCTCCCGCGAGGGCCAGCGCGAGCGCCGCACTCACGATCATGCGCTCGCGGGCGTGAGCGGGGATGACGAACCTCGGAGTGGCTGCTGGCGAGGACATGGGGCGCGGCACGATGCACGAGCCGCCCGCGCGCGGCAACATGGTTCGGCAAGTCTGGCGCGGTGCCGACCTTGCGTCACCTGGCCTGGCTGCTATAGGCCGCGAGTGTCCGCTTGCCGGACGCTATTTGCCAGGTTCAGCAGGGTAGGGACTCAGAGCCAGACCGATCTTTTTACGTACCGAGCAGTTCGGCCCGAGCCAGGTCGTAGAGCCTGGTCAGGTAGTAAGCATGTCCTGGAGCGTCTCGATCTTGGGCGTCGGGCTGAGGCTGTACCTGAAGGTCGTTGCATACGCAGACAGCGGCTCCAGAGGGCGGAATCGATCGCGCCACTCGCGGGGCGGTTCCCAAGCACCGCGTCCAAATCGCTCGCGATTTCGGGCCCGCGATCTCTCGACGACTCACATGCTCCTGAACCCAGACCTACGGGGGTTCCCATTGGGGCAGGTGTGCGGCAAGCCCGCCCTCGGGAGAGGGATGCCGGGCGGGATACAGGTGCGCGGACGCGAGGAGACCGGGATCGGCGCCACACGAGACACCACGGGCAAGACGAACATCGGGAGCAGGCGCGCCATGGACCGGCTACCGCAGCAGGGCAGGCGCGGGTGCGACGCGCTTCTCCGCGACGGACACGGCATCAACGACGCTGCACAGTGGGATCCAAAGGCGCGCGCCGATTGTGCCAGGGCAGAAAATCCTCGTCGAGAAACTTGCGCTCGAGCTCCTTGGTGGTGCCACACGTTCTACCATCCGGTCAGACGGCTGGGGTACCGTTGATTCCGTGTCAACGTGGATAGAGCGCGCAGCACCATGAGGACCAAGCAACACACATCGCCAACGCTCGGGGGGCGAGCGACTGGATCGGCTCACAGAGATCAGGGCGCCGCGGTCCGACGGTGGCTCCATGGCCAGGCATTGGCCGCCGTGCGCATCCGTCAGGCTGCTGCGGAGGAAGGGCCGGATCCGAGACAGGCAGTCGCCGAGGCGCTCTCTGCCTTGAACGCGCTCGCCGAGATGGGGATCTGGCCTGGTCCGCGCGACCCGGCAAGCGAGGCAGCGGTGATCAAGGTGCGCGAGCGGTGGGCGCAGATCCAGAAACGAGCGATGCATGCCCGCGCAAGGTGAACGCCGACTTCAGCAGGCACTCCGTGACCTGGTGTCCGCCTTGGGAGCGACGGGGGTTCCGTGGATGATCATCGGTGGTATCGCCGTGATCGCGCGCGGCGTACGGCGGTTCACGGGTGACATCGACGCCGCCATTCGCGGCGACGAGATCGATGTCAAGACGCTGATCACCGCGCTTGCGAAGAAACAGATCGTGCCGCGGATCGGGCACGCCGAGCAGTTCGCCCGCGAGAGCCTCGTGTTGCTGCTCCGGCACGAGCCCTCGGGCGTTCAGTTCGATGTCTCGTTCGTGTGGACCGACTTCGAGCAGGAGGCGATCGCGGCTGCATCGATCGTCTCGTTCGGCGCGGTGAAGGCGCCGATGGCGCAGCCCGAGGATCTGATCGTGTTCAAAGCCATCGCCGGGCGAGGAAAGGACATCGACGACGCGACGGCTTTGCTCTCGCTCTACCCCGAGATCGACCTGGCGCGGCTGCGCGCGCGTGTTCACCAACTCGCCGCCCTCGCCGAGACTCCTGATCTGGGAGCTGGACTCGAAACGGCGATCGTTGCGGCGGCGGAAGCTCGCCGAGCTGTGCCAGGGGCAGCGAAGGGCCCGAAGCTGACACCGACACAGCGCGTGCGCACTTCACGCGCGACGCGTGGACGCACGACGGCGAAGCCACGCGCGCCGACGAAGCCGCGCGCGCCGACGAAGCCGCGCGCGCCGACGAAGCCGCGCGCGCCGACGAAGCCGCGCGCACCCACGAAGCTGGCCCGGAAGCGCAGCAAGAAATGATCGCCGGCAAGAGAGCTCGCAGCGTCGGCCTCTCCAGCCCTGCCGGGCAGGCAGGCCCAGGTCGACTGGTGGGGGATCTCCGGACCGAGGTTGCTCCTCGCGGGGATCACCGGACCGAGGGTTGCTTCTCGGAGCCGCGCGAGCTCCGCCGCCCCCGGGCCATGGGACATCGCCGAGCCGACCGCGGCGCCGCGCTCATATGGCTGTTCACTTGCCTTCATCATCTTGAACTTTGGAATGGCCATCTCTAAAGAGCGTCCATGCAGAGCGCAGAGCTGATACCTCCCGCCGTCTGGTAAGCCATTGCTTTCTGAATTGTCGTGCCTTTTCGACAAGGCGCCAGTCTGAAAGATGGCCGTCTTCAATGGCGACGATCTCATCCCAGACCTCTGCGGCCAACAGGCGCTCTTCCTCGCCGATCGTAGAAGCGAGCAACAACGGCGACTGAAGCGATCTCGTAAATCCTGTGGGACTCACGAGCTCCAGCAGATCTGAGAGTCCGCCGCTGTCGAGCGCCGTGATACCAAGATCGCTCAGTACGCCCTGTAGCCATATATCAGCAGTACACACGAGGTTGCGCCGATCGGTTCTCATCGCTGTGGCTTGCATTGCGCGCACGACTGCACGGTCATGCCGTAGCAACACTTCAGGGCGGTGAGGTTCATCGGTCAATCGAGGGTCTGCTTCATTGGTAACAATATCCAGAATTTCAAATCCGTAGCGCCGGAGGATGCTCGATATTTCTCGATGGGCATGAACTCGCTCATCTGCTCGCTCGCTGAATCTCTCGGCGCCGAAGGCACGAAGGAACTGCCGATACTCCGCTTGGGATCGTTGGCCTCCTTCGGCGCTTCGTGTGGAGCAAAAATGAGCCACGAAATAGTTCCCGGACCGCTCGATGTCGGCGACGTCCTCGATAATGTCCTCGAAGCGCATCGCTAGCAGGAGGTGTGAAGCCATCTCTTCGACATAAACCGTTGGGACTACAAGCGAGGCTCCTCGGGCCCGCAGCGATTGATACAGCGTATGTGCAACCATTGAGGTTGGCCATCGCTCGGCAGGGAAATCATACAACGCACAGAGCATGGGCATCGCGATCGAAGCATCAATCAGGACGCTGGGTGTTGGGGCGTCCAGAGCCCTGGCGAGCTCTGATGCGTCATGTTCTGTGAGTCGAAGGAATAACTCTGCAGCCGCCAGGTTCTTCGCATACGCGGATTTTGCGACCACGTTCACGAGGTCAGTGAGTGCGTGAACAAGCGCGTGCTTGTCGAGCCCCATCTCCTCTCCCAGCTTCCGCTCGATGGCAAGCCAACGTGTACGGTATTCCTCGTCAGTCTTGCTTTGTGAGGGTCGCATATCGCCCACGGCGCGCACCGCACGATCGACGACTGAACGCCTGACCAACAAACCTAGATCGCCGAGGACAGCCTCTGCTGCTCGTCGTGCACGATCCACTCGATGGTGGATACCTTGTGGAAGATACGGTTCGAGCGTGACGGAACATCTGTCGACCAGATCGTCACGATCTCGGCCGGCTATGGTCTGCGCAGTCTGTGTCCGCTCTGTGAGCTCAGCGCTGGCGCGGACCTTGTCGTCGAGAATCTCTACCTTCCGCTCGCGCTCGAGATTCCTAAGCCCACGCTCGATCAGAGTGGAGCTATCGGACAATCGCAATAATAGAGCCGTCTGCTTGACCAGCTCATGATGTTCAAGGGGATCCTGATTCTGGGTGAGTACGGTTGCGATCCCACTCTTGACGACAGCCCAGCGATATTTCGCAGGGCTGTCGTGGAACATCGAGAAGGCAACGAGCACCTCATCCAACGCTGAATCGACGACCTGCTTGTGATCATCTCTCGGTATTGCGCGGGCCAGCATGTCGAGCAGGACGCCCCGTTGGTCGATCGCAACCGACGCGATCGCTTTAGCATCGAAGACGCGCACCGCAATTCCGTGTACAGCTTGCATCTCCTGAGCGACGGTCTCAACGTGAGTTGGGCTTGGCGTCTGCGAACACACGAAAAAGAGCTTCGTGAAATCGAGCCTGCGTGGATCGTCGGCCTGAAGTGCATCACGGAATCTCGACATTGCGCCGAGATCCTTTACGAGTTTCGATTCCCAGTCTACGGACTTGCCGGAGTGGAACTGTGCGGCCACACGCACGGGCGGTTCATTTCTGAGCATCACCCATGCATCGATCCCTCCGTCGCCGGTGCCGTCCGTGCTCACCACAAGACATCCGAAGAAGTCTCGGAGAAACCGAAGGCCGATCTGCCTGAACTCAGTCGGCCCGATCAGATTCTTCGTTACCTCGATCCACTCTTCGAGCTGCATCCCGAGGGAGATGATACGCGATGCAACTCAACATCGTTACAGCTCGCGCAATTGGGAGAAATCAAAGCAGGAAATGGTGGAGGCGGCGGGAGTCGAACCCGCGTCCGAAAATGCCTCGGTTCGAACGTCTACGCGTGTAGGCTCGCCAATTGAGGGTCTCGCGCCCGCCGGCGGCGGCCGGCCTGCGGGCGCGACGAGTCAGCTAATCTCGACCTCCCTGCGCTGACGGGTCAGGAGGTCCAGTCTGATTTCGGCGGTACGTCGCAGCTACAGACGGAAGCTGCGGATACCGTCGCTACCTGGTGTTATCAGGCGGCGAGTGCAACGCTACGGCTGTTGTCGTTCGCAGTTGCTGTGTTTGCCCCTTTTTACGTGGCCTGGGGCGCCACGACGCGCGATCCGGACGTCGACATCCCCGTCGAAGCCGTTACGCCCCCTTGTCAAAGATCGGGCCGGAGCCCTCGGGCACTATGGGCCGGGGAGTGGGGCGGGTCAAGGTCGGGCTCACCCGTCGGAGTGGGGAGGCGGTCCGGGGGGCGGCGTCGACGGAGGCGGGAAGCCGGGTGGCGGGCCGGGCGGCGGCGGGCTGGGCGGCGACGGGAGGCCGGGCGGGCGCCCGGCGGCGGCAGGGCGCGGCGGGCGAGGGCCGCGAGCGCCGAGGTCGGGCCAGAGCAGGGCGCCGATGCCGGCGAGGACGCCGGCCACGCCGGCGAGCAGCAAGATGTGCGCGCCGAACAGGAGCTGGATCGACGTGCGCTCGAGGCCGGACTCCTCGAGCGCGATCGGGATCCCGACGCGCAGGCCGACCCAGGCGCCGACCGAGCCGAGGCCGAGCAGGACGGCGAGGGCGCCGAGGCCGCGGCCGAAGCGGCGGAGGAAGATGCCGATGAGGCCCGTCAACGCGAGCAGCGCGGCGGGGACATAGGCGGCCACGGCCCAGCGGGCGACCTTGGTGACGAGACGGGCGTCCTCGCGCGTCGAGCGCACGGAGCGGGGCAGGTACTTCTCGGCGACCCGCGGCAGATCGCGCTCGACGACGGCGTACGCGCGTTCGAAGTCGAACGAGAGCCGGCGCGCGGAGAACTGGACGGGCATCTTGCCGTGCTTGACCACGAGCATGGGCGCGAAGATGCCGGCCACCCCGAGGATGCCGATCAGGAGGAGGACGTGCTTCCACGGACGCATCAGGCGCCGCCAGCGAGCCGCTTCACGAGCTCTTGATCGGCGTCGGGCGCCGCGGCGGCGCTCGCGCAGCCGGCGAGCGCGGGGCGGAGCGCGAGCAGGGGCGCGCGGCAGGGTGCGGGCAGGGGGGCGGGCGCTCTCATCGGGCCGAGCCTACCGGGTCGTACGTCCGCGGCGCTACGTCGCGCGCGCGGCGTCGCCGCCGGGGGCGGCGCCGAGGTCGGGGCGCCAGCGGAACTTGTGCGCGAGCGGGTGCGGGACGCCGAGCGCGATGTCGGCGATCAGCGGGCCGAGCATGGGCGCGAACTTGAAGGCGTGGCCAGAGCCGCCGGCGGCGACGGTGACGTGCGGCCGGTCGGGATCGCGCGCGATCCAGAAGTGCGAGTCGTGCGAGTCGCCGTAGACGCAGAGCCGGCTCTCGGCGAGCGGCGCGTCGGCGAGCGACGGGAACGTCTCGCGCAGCATCTCGCGCAGCGCGCGCTCCTGCGCGGGCGTGGTCTGCCGCGGGGTGCCCTCGGCCATCGCGATGCCGGTGCCGTGGTTGGCGATCTTCACGATCCCGCCGGGCGTCACGGGGAAGCCGTAGTAGCCGGTGCGCGAGAGGTCTGCGCCGAACACGGGGAAGCGCGCGGCGGCAAACAGCGACGGATCGGCGGGCCGGAGCTGGAACACGGGCTGGCCGACGGCGCGCAGCGAGCTGGCGAGCGCAGGCACGAGGCGGGGCGTCCACGAGCCGGCGGCGACGACGACGACGTCCGCGGCGAGCGATTCGGCGGCGCGGCTGGTGCCGCCGCTGGCGAACGCGGCGCGGGCGGGCTCGTCGCCGAGGCGATCGATCGAGCAGCCCTCGCGCACGGTCACGCCGCGGGCGCGGCACTGGGCGACGAGCTCTGCGACGATGGCGCCGGACTCGGCCCACCCGGCCTCGTGGTGGAGGTAGCCGTCGACGAGCGCGCCGGGCCGGTACGCGGGGAAGCGGCGCACGATCTCCGCGGCGTCGAGGCGCTCGACGCGGTGGCCGCGCCGCGACAGCATCGCGAAGCTCTCGTATTCGAAGCCGCCGGGCGCCATCGGCGCGCGCGCCAGGAACGCGGCGCCGGTCTCGTGGAAGCGCGGCACGGACCACGCGGCGTTCCACCGCCGGAAGCCCTCGATGGACTGCTCGCCGAGCACGGTGTAATCGAGGTCGGCGCCGTAGTCGCTGCGCACGACCTTCGAGATGTCGGTGGACTCGGCGAGCGGGTGGGGCAGCGGGCCGGGATCCGTGAGCGTGACGGCGCAGCCGCGGGCCGCGAGCTCGAGCGCGGCGGTCACGCCGAAGATGCCGCTGCCGATCACGAGCGCGCGCATGGGCCCCTGGCTCCGGTCACCGGCGCGCCTGCGCGATCGCCTCGCCCGATCGCTTGGCGAACGCGGCGCGGCGCTCGGGATCGTAGACCTGCGCCGCGAGCTCCGGCGGCAAGAGCTCGCGCGCGGCGTCGGAGATCGCGAGGTCGCTGGTGAGCTCGAGGCCGCGCTCGGCGAGGTAGCCGGGGAGCTCGTCGGGATCCCAGCCGAACCGCCACGGCTCGCCGAGGCGCGAGGTGACGGCGCGCAGCGCGCGCGTGGCGAGCGACGGCTGCGCGAGGCGCGCCTTGGCGAAGTACGTCATCGCGAGCCGCGAGCCGGGCGCGCTCCACTCGACGATCGCGCGCAGCGACGCATCGATCGCGGGCTCCGAGAGGTACATCGTGACGCCCTCCCAGACGGTGAACGACGGGCGCGCGGCGTCGTGGCCGGACGCGGCGAGCTCCTCGGGGAGGTCCTCCAGGGGCCGCTCCTCGAAGTTCCACGTCACGTACGTGGCGGGCGAGGCGGCGCCGAGCCGCGCGAGCGTCTGGCGCTTGTGGCCCTGCGTCGCCGGGTGATCGATCTCGAACACGCGCGCGCCCAGGAGCTCGGGCATCCGCAGCGCGCGGCAGTCGTAGCCGGCGCCGAGCAGCACGAGCTGGCGGCCGCCGCCTCGGGCGAACGCGCGGATCGCGTCATCGATCACGCGCGTGCGGACCTGCATGTAGAGGATCCAGTGCTGCAGGCCGGGCATCTGGGCGAGCGGTCCGCGCAGGCGGCGGAGCGCGATATCGAGCGGCGCCTGCGAGTCGTCGCCCGCGGTCGCCTGCTCGATCAGGGACGCGAGCCAGCGCGACGTGAACGCGGCGCCGTACGGATCGTCGACGAGGCGGAGGTCGTCGGGCAGGAGCTGGCCGAGCTGGCGGGCGGCGGCGACCCAGGCCGCGGTGCGGCTCGGCGTGTCGTCACGCATCGCGGTGCGACATCTTGCGCGCCGTGCCGCGCGGCTGCTCCACGATCTCGTAGTCCTGATCGCGCACGGCGGCGTGGCCGCCTCTGTGCACGAACTCGAGCTCGTAGCCGATCTCCTCGTCGTGTAGCTCTTCGACGCGCCCCCGATCGGGGTGATCGGAGGGGAATCCGACGATGCCGTTGAACGTGAGCAGGTAGCCGCCGGGGCTGGCTGCGGGATCGGGCGCGGTCTGCTCGAGGATCGCCGAGCCGTGCATCGGGAGGCGCGAACCATCGGCGAGCAGGATCGCGGTGATCTGCGCCTTGTAGCCGTCGCCGGGCGCGCCGTCGGTGGCGAGCCAGCGCACGCGCGCGGGCCGTTCGCGATCGAGGCGGAAGCTCACGAGGACGTGGGGCGCGCTCATGGCCAGACAATACCGAAAGCTGCTATCCAAGCGCCATGCGCTACCTGCACACGATGGTCCGCGTTCGTGACCTCCCGGCGGCGTTGCGGTTCTTCTGCGAGGGCCTGGGCCTGCGCGAGCTGCGCCGCCGCGACAGCGAGCAGGGCCGCTTCACGCTGGTCTTCCTCGGCGAGCATGACGAGGGCGACAGCCCGCAGATCGAGCTGACGCACAACTGGGGCCACGAGGAGCCGTACACGGTGGGCCGCAACTTCGGCCACGTCGCGTACGAGGTCGACGACATCTACGCCGCGTGCCAGCGGCTCGTCGATCACGGCTACGCGATCAGCCGCCCGCCGCGCGACGGCCGGATGGCGTTCGTCCGGTCTCCGGACGCGATCTCCGTCGAGCTGCTCCAGCGCGGCGACGCGCTGCCGCCGAAGGAGCCGTGGTCGTCGATGCCGAACGTCGGCGAGTGGTGATGGCGAAGCCGGCTGGCTCGCCGATCCGCGTGATCGCCTCGAACCGGAAGGCGAGCCACGAGTTCCACATCCACGAGCGGCTCGAGGCGGGCATCGCGCTGGTCGGCTCCGAGGTGAAGAGCCTGCGCGAGGCGAAGGTGGCGCTGGTCGACGGCTGGGTCGAGATCCGCAAGGGGCAGGCGTACCTCCACGGGATCCAGATCAACGAGTACCCGCAGGCGAACCGCTGGCAGCACGACGTGGGCCGCGTCCGCAAGCTGCTCCTGCACCGCCAGGAGATCGACAAGCTCGGCACGAAGACGACGCAGAAGGGCTACACGCTGATCCCGCTCCAGCTCTACTTCAAAGGCTCGCGGGTCAAGGCCGAGCTGGGGCTCGTCACGCACAAGCAGCAGCACGACAAGCGCGCCGCCAAGCGCGAAGCCGACGACAAGCGCGAGATCGATCGCGCGATCAAGGGCCGGCTGCGCGACAAGGCCTGAGCCCCGAGCGCGAGCGCGGGGCCTCCGCTGCTCCGTTCAGATTCCTGGACAGGTCCTGCGCTGGCGCTGCGGAGCTGTTCCCAAATCCGCGCGACGCGACGCGCGGGGGGGCCGGTCGTGAATGAGCCGCCCGGCTTTGCCGGGCCAGAGGGGGCGGGAAAGCCCCCTACCGATCAACCCGCGGCGCGACGACGATCTCGACCGGCTCGTGCGGATCGGGCGGCGCGTCGTAGATGGGCAGGCGATCGTCGAGGATGAGCCGCACGCGCACCGACGGGTGGCGTTGGGGGCGGGTGCGGAGCCGCTCCGCGAGCGCGCGGCACTCGGCGATCACGCGCTGGGCGAGGTCCGGCTCGGCGGGGCGCTCGAGGAGGAGCGAGGTGTCGGTGGTGACGCGGACCAGGTACGGCGGCTTCGCGAGCGCGCCGAACGCGGCCCGCACGGCCTCGAGATCGTCCCACAGCTCCTCGGACGGCGCCGCGAGCGAGTCGTCGATGGTGGCGATCTCGGCGAGCAGGTACAGCGGCGTGGCCTCGCGCGGGGCGCGGACGGCGCTGGGCGGGGCCGCGGTCGTGGCTGTGACGGTGGGGCCGGACGCGGTCACCACCAGCTCGAACGCCTCGGCCAGCGCGAGCGGCGTCGGGTAGCGCGCCTCGGGATCGATCGCCATGGCCTTGCTGACGATCGGATCGAAGACGGGCGGCACCCGCGCGTGGGTGGACGGCCGCGGCCGGCGCGCGTGCTGGTGCAGGAAGCGGAGCTCGTGCGTCTCGTGCCCGGGGAATGGCTTGGTGCCGGTCAGCATGTGGAACAGCATGGCGCCGAGCCCGTAGACGTCGGTGCGCGCGTCGACGGGGCCGCCGCGCGCCTGCTCGGGCGCCATCGACGCGGGCGTGCCGACGGTCATCCCGGTCTGCGTGAGCTGATCGACCTCGAGGTCGATCAGCTTGGCGACGCCGAAGTCGAGCAGCACGATGCGGTCGGCGGCCAGGAACACGTTCGACGCCTTGATGTCGCGGTGGATGATCCCGTGCGCGTGCGCGACGGTCAGCGCGTCGGCGACGGCGCGCAAGATCCACAGGCACGCGAACGGGCTGCACGCGCCGGTGATGCGGATCTCCTCCTCGAGCTCGCGGCCCTGCAGGAGCTCCATCGCGAACCACGGCCGGCCGTCGGGCAGCCGGCCGTCGGCGAGCACCTTCACGAGGCCGGGGTGCGCGAGCGACGCGGCGGCGCGCGACTCGCGCTCGAAGCGGGTCACGGCGGCGGGAGTCGAGGCGAGGCTCGAGTGCAGGACCTTGATCGCGACCTCCTCGCCCGCTGGGTCTTTGGCGCGGTACACGGTCCCAAAGCCGCCGGTCGCGAGGCGCGCGGCGATCGTGAAGCCGCCCACGTCCGTACCGTCCGCGAGCTCGGCGTCGCGCGGCAGGTCGCCGGGGGGTTCGGTGGTCACCGACATCCAGCATCCTTGTATCGCAACGCGAGCCCCGTGTTACCGTCGCGGGCTCCCCATGGCGCGCTGCCCGGTTTGCCTGCGGAGGCTCCCGGTATCCGGTGCGTGCCCCCGAGATGGCGCGCGCGCACCGGCCGAGTCGCCGGCTCCGGAGCAGCCCGCGCCGGTGATCGAGGGAGTCCGGGTCGGCGAGCGGGTGGGGGTCGGCGGCTTCGCCACGACGTGGGGCGCGCAAGTTCGCGGACGCGCAGCGATCCTGAAGCTCGCGCACCGCTCCGGCCTGGTCGCGGTGTCGCGGTTCGCGCACGAGTACGAGATCCTCTCGGCCCTGGAGGGGACAGGCGCGCCGGAGCCGCTCGCGATGGGGCAGCTCGCCGACGGCCGGCCATACATCCTGATGTCGCGCACGCGCGGGACACCGCTGTCGGCGGTGATCGCGGCCTGGGAGCGGCCCCCGACGGTGGTCGCGGCGGTCGAGCTGATCGCGGCGCTGTGCGAGCGGCTCGCGGAGGTCCACGCGCGCGGCGTCGTGCACGGCGACCTCAAGCCGGAGAACGTGCTCGTGACGCTGCCCGACGGCGCGCCGCCCGAGGTCGGCATCGTCGACTTCGGCGTGGCGCGCGGCGACACGATCGGATCCGTGCCGCCGGTGGGCGTCGGGACGATCGAGTACATGGCGCCGGAGCAGCTCCGCGAGGTTCCGCTCGACGCCCGCACCGACGTGTACGCGGTCGCGGTGATCCTGTTCGAGCTCCTGGTGGGGCACCCGCCGTTCGCCGGCGATCGCAGCACGGTGGTGTTCCAGCTCCGTAACATGCGGCCGCCGCGGCTGCGCCACGTCGTCTCGAGCCCGCTCGCGCTCGACGAGCTGGTGGCGCGCTGCCTCGAGAAGCGGCCCGCGGATCGCCCGGCAGACGCGCGCGCGCTCCTGGCCGAGCTGCGCGCCGCGGCCGCGGATCAGGCGGAGGCGGCGATCTCGCAGGCACCGGCGGAGCGCGCGCGCACCGCGTTCGGCCCGGCGCGCGCGTCGTGCGCCCTCGTCGCGGTCGTGCTGGGCGGGCTGACCTCGGTCGCGCAGGTCTCGGAGGTGATGCAGCAGCACGGCGGCGTGCTCGCGCGGCACAAGGGCAGCCACCTCGTGTTCGCGTTCGAGGCGGGCCGCCACCTGCTGCCGCCGCGCGCGGCGGCCGAGGCTGCCGCCGCGGTGGTGACGGCGGAGCAGCGGGCCACCATCCACGTCGCGACGCTGACGATGCGCCGCCGCGGCGACGGGACGACCGCGTTCTTCGGCCACGAGCTCGAGCACGTCGACGAGTGGGCGCGCGCGACGCCGGGCCTGTCGCTCACCGACGCGGCGGCGGCGGCGCTCGCGCCGTTCGCGTTCGACGGCCCGCGCCCGATGATCGGCCGCGCCGACGTCCAGGGAGAGCTGCTCGGGCTCGCGGAGCGCGCGCTCGGCGGCGCGGGGCCGGGCCTGGCGCTGGTCACGGGGGCGCCGGGCCTCGGCAAGACGATGCTGCTCGAGGCGTTCGCGGGCGCGGTCGGGTGCGAGAATCTGGTGTCGATCTCGGTGGCGCGGCCGTTCATCGGTGGTCCGCCGAACGCCGCGCGGGAGCTCCTCGAGCGCCTGCCGCCGGGCGACGAGCTGGACGAGCTGGCGCGGGCGGCCGCGACGTGGATCCTCGATCCGCGCCGCGAGGAGGCAATCGCGCGCCTCCACGCCGCGCCGGGCGCGCTGCGCGCCGCGACGAGCCGCGCCATCGCGAGCGGGATCGCGCGGGCGGCGCGCGCGCCGCTCGCGATCGTGGTGGATGACGCGCACTTCGCCGACGACGCCGTGCTCGACGCGTTCGCCGCGGCGGCGCGCACGCTCGCCGGCGCGCCGCTGCTCGTGGTGCTCGCGGCGCGGCCAGGGCTCGAGCGCCCGGACCTCGTGCAGCAGGCGCCGCTCGCGCTGGCGCTCGATCTGCCGCCGCTCGCGCCGGAGGCCGCGGCCGAGCTCGCGCGCGTGCTGCTCTCGCCCGTCGAGGTGATCCCGGAGGCGGTGCTCGAGCGGCTGCGCGCGCGCACGCAGGGGCACCCGCTCGAGCTGATCGAGCTGGCGGCGGCGCTGCGCCGCGGCGGCGCGATCGGCCAGAGCGAGCGCGGACGGTGGGAGCTGGATCTCGCGGTGCTCGATCGCGTGCTCGACGCGATGTCGGGCTCGCACCTCTCGCAGTGGGTGGCGGAGGAGGCATTCTCCGATCTGCCGCCGTCCTTGCTTGCGCACGCCGAGCTGGTCGCGCTGCTGGGCGGCGACGCGTCGGCGCGCGACCTGCGCGAGGTGATCGCCGAGCTCGAGCGCGCGGGGGCGGGCGATCGCTTCCCGCTCGATGCCGAGCGCGGGCTCGAGCTCCTGCGCGACGCGGGCGTGCTGGTCCGCGCGGGCGAGACCTACCGATTCCGGCGGGCGCTGCTCGCGGATCTGCGCGAGTCGGTGGCGCCGGCGCACGCCCGCGCGGTCCACGCGGCGGCCTTCGCGGCGTACTCGCGCCGCGAGGATCTGGCGCCCGACGTACGGCTCGCCAAGCAGGCGTTCCACGCGTTCAGCGCCGGCCAGCACGACCTCGCGGCGCCGCTCTACCTCGAGCTGGGCCGGCTCGCGCTGCGCCGCCACCGCTACGCGGACGCCGAGCTCGCGCTGACGCGCGCGCTCTCCGACGAGGCGGCGGGCGCGGCGATCGATCGGGGCACGGCGCACCTCATGCGCGGCACCGCGCGCTACCGGATGGGGCGGCACGACGCGGCGGCGGCCGACTTCGAAGTGGCACGGACCGAGGCGCGGGCGAGCGGCGATCGGGCGCGCGAGGCGAAAGTGCTGCTCGATGAGGCGATGAGCCTCGATTGGGCGATCGAGTATCGCGCGGCGGCACGCTGCGTCGAGGAAGCAGCGGCGCTGGTCGACGATACGGCCGATCCGTACCTCTGCGCGTACCTCGCGATGAGTATCGCGCGGTCGCACATCCGCGCGAACCGCGAGGCGGAGGCGATCGCGCCGCTCGAGCGCGCGATCGAGCTCGCCGCGCCGCTCGGCGACGAGGCGTACGAGATCCTGGTGGTCGCCCTGCTCCAGAGTGTGCCGATCCTCGCAGCGGTAGGCCAGCACTCGGAGGCGCGCCGCCAGTTCGATCTCGTCCTCGCGTTGACCGCGGCCGCTGGCGATCGGCTGCATCACTTCGCCGCGCTCGCGAACCGGCTGATACGGCCGTTCGCGACGCCGGACGTGGAGTCGTTGCGCCTCGATTACACGCGGGTGCTCGCGATCGCTCGCGAGCTTGGCCACTTCGTCATCGAATTCACAGGGGAGGTCAACTTCGCCGCCGGGTTGCATCACCTCGGTCATCGCGAGCTCGCGCTCAAGCACGCCCGGCGCGCGGTCGAGCTCGAGCGGACGCGGCTCGGGGACGCGGCCCGGCCGGAGGCCGCGCAGCTGCTCGCCCGGATCCTCGCGGCGTACGGCGATCGGGGCGCGGAGCTTGCCTCTGTCATCGCCGAAATCGATGCGCACGAGCAGACCGCGCGCGAGCAGCAGCGTACGGAGGCGTTACTGACTTCCGCGGAGCGGGTGTTGCTCGATGCGGTGCGCTGCGCGGCGGGCCTGCCGTGCGACCGCTCTGCAAGCGAGCTCCGCGCTCGCGGAGCCGAGCTCTTACCACGCCATGAGCTCGCCGAGCTCGAGGCGCTGCTCGCTGTCGCGACGCTCAGGTCTTGAGCTCATGGATCTCCCCGCGCGAGCGCTCACGATCCATCGCGCGGGACGGCCTCGAGCATCATGCGGGCGATTGTGATCTCCGGGACGTGCCGATCGGGAGCGGGCCAGCAGCGCAGGAACGCCTCGAAGGACGCTCGTGCCGCAGCGTGCTCTCCAAGCTCGGCGAGCACACCCGCAAGGTGGAACTGCGCGAGGACAGCGTGGTACGGCGAGCTCTGGTTGTTGTTGATACTGGACCATCGCCGGGTGGCGAGCGCGAGGCTCCGCCGCGCGAGCGCGAGCTCGTGCACGCGCTGAGCGCATATCCCGAACGCGACGAGGGACGCGGTGTTCTCCTCGATCGTCGAGAACCCGGCGGCGACGGCGGCATGCGGCGAGCCACAATCCGCAAGCGCCGCGGCGCGCAGCATGCGGCGGCGCGCGACATCGCGCATCGGACCGTCCTCGAGGCCCGCGAGGTGGTCCTCGATCGAGGGCGTGGCGCCGCCGCACTCGAGGAGCGCGACCTCGAACCGGTTCGCAGCGGCCGTTCCGGCATCCCCGATCATACCCGCGAACACGTCGGCGAGCTCCTCGGTATACCGGCGGTGGGTATGCGTGTCCGCGACGAGCGGCGCGAGCGAGCGTGCGAGCTCGAGGCACTGCGTGAGCTCCGAGCGCATTCCGAACGCGCGATGCTCGGCGATCGCGTGTTGCGCGATGTCGTAAGCGGCGGTGAACCTACCCTCGAGCACCGACGCCACCGCGGCGCGGTACCGGCCATAGGCGCGGATCGCCGGGCTCCCGGCGAGCATGCGATCCACGATCTCGCGTCCGCGCGAGAGCTGGCCACTCGCGACGAATGTCTCGAACAGCTCGGGCAGGGCATCGTCGCGGTCGCCGTGGAGCATGACCATCTCGCATGCCCGTGCCTGCGCTTGGTCTAGACGACCTGCGTTCGCCGCGATCCGAACGAGCTCGACGCGCGCGGGCAGGTTGTCGGGAGTCGCTGCAACCCACTCGTGGATCACGCGGTCGGCATCGCCGTCGCGGCCCTCACAGCGAAGCCACAGAGCGAGATCCGCTCCGAAGCTGAGCTCGGGGAATGCGACGTGGAGTTGCTGCGTGATCGCCGCGGCTTCCTCGCTACGCCGCGCCAGCATCGCCCAGCTTGCGAGCAGCGCTCCCGCGAGGAGGTCCTTGCCGTTCTGCCGAAACGCTTCGTGCTCGAGCTGGAACGCGGCCTCGGGATCGCCTCGCGCGGACAGTTCGAGCGCGCCGATCAGCTGCATGCCCGAAGGATCGCGCGCCGCACGCGCGGCGCGCCGCGCAGTCGCGAGTACGGTCCGCGCGGCCTCGGTGGCTTGCCCCTCGATGGTCACGAGCAGCGCGTAAGCGTGCGCCCATTCTGGATCGTCGGCGATGATCTCGCGGGCCTCGGCGGCGAGCGCCGTCAGATCGGGGAGGCTCGTCGCGAAGTGCGCGTGGAGCACGCGGCGATAGCGGCGAAGCAGGGCCGCGGAGGTTGCGCCGATGCTGCGCATCGCTTCGAGCTCCTCGGCGTCGGGACCGACAGGCTCGCAATCGGCCCCGAACTCGGTCTCCAGCATATTGGTGAGCGCGCGGACGGCACCTGCCACGGAGCTCGCGGAGGCGGACGCGAGGGATCGAGCGTCGGCTGGGCTCACGGCTTCGAGCCGGATCTGCTCGCTCCGGTGGACGACCGTGAGCTCGATCCACTTCGCGTTGGTTCTGCGCTCGACGACGTGAAAGCGGCGATGCTGCCGATCGCGGAAGCTCTGGCGCACCATCTGCTCGACCACGGGCTCGAGCCAGGCATCTGCGGGTGCACCGGCATTGCGGGCTGAGAACGCCAGTCGGAGGTGGGGCGTGTGCGGCGTGTGCGGCACCTCGCGGACGATTGCGCGCACCTCGAGGCCGTCCGCAGGCGCTTCGAGTAGTTCGGTGAGCTGGCGCACCAACTCCTCGGAGGTGGGGCGGGCCGCGGGATCGCGCGCGAGGCAGTTGCGCACGACCTCGGCCCAAGGCTCGGCGGGCAGACCAGTGAGCTCGAGCGTGTCCACCTCGAACGCGAGGTGCGAGAGCGTCGCGTTCGCGATCGGGCGCGTACCAGTGATCAGCTCATGGAGCGTGACGCCGAGGGCCCAGATGTCGATCGCCCCAGTCGGCGGTGCGCCGTGCCAGCGCTCGGGCGCCATGTAGGCGGGCGTGCCGGACGCAGCGTCGACAGCACCGCGGACGAGCTTCGCGAGGCCGAAGTCGACGACCCGGACGCGGCCGTCGCTCGGGATCACGATGTTTTCTGGCTTCAGATCCGCGTGGACGAGACCGCACCGGTGCGCTTCGGCGACCGCCTCGGCCACGGCACGACAGCAGCGCAACGCTGCGCCGATGGGCAGCGGGCCGGCTGTGAGGTGAGCCCGGAGCGATTCGCCGTCGATGTACTCGAGGGCGAGGTACGGCCGCCCCTCGTGTTCGCCGACGGCGTAGAGCGTCACGATGTGCGGGTGGTTGAAGCTCGCGGTCGTGCGGGCCTCCTCCAGGAAGCGCTCGATGCCGTTACTTTGCATGGCTGAGCGCTTGATGAGCTTCAGGGCGACCCGGCGGCCGAGCGTGGTATCGTGCGCGAGATAGACTTGTCCCATCGCGCCCTCGCCGAGCAAGCGGCGGATTCGGAAGTCACCGATGCAGGTGCCCTCCGCGAGCACCAGATCGGCTTCATCTGCGTGAGCATCCACGTTTGACCATGATCGGCCGGCCGGGACTCGAGTCAAGCCTCGATGCGAGCGGTGCCTACCCGTCGCTTTGGTCACCCTGAGCGTCCGCGTCGTCGTCGTCATCTGCGAGCGGCGGGTTGTCCGAGTAGCGGCGGACGAGCTTGCGCAGGTACGAGCGGTCGCTCTGCACGATGCGCGCGGCCTGGGACAGGTTGCCGTTCGTGTGCGCGAGCAGCTCGCGGATGTACCAGCGCTCCCAGCGCGCGATCGCCTGGTTCTTGGCCTCGCGGAACGGGACGTTGGGATCGAACGTCAGGCCGTCGAGCTGCGGCGGCATGGCGAGCGAGGGCGCGCTGCCTCGCGCGGTGAGCGGCCGGAACATGCCGGGGCCGGTGGGGCTCCCGAGCGGTGCGCTCAGCGCGGGGTCGAACACCGCCTCGTATTGCGCGGTCTCGCCGAGCACGACCGCGCGCTCGACGGCGTTCTTGAGCTCGCGGACGTTGCCCATCCAGTCGAGCTTCGAGAACGCCGCCAGCACCTCGGCGGGCGGCTCGCCGCCGTTCGTGAGCTGGGCCCAGAAGTGGGCGACCAGGTTCGGGATGTCGCTGCGGCGCTCGCGCAGCGGCGGCATCTCGATCGTCACGACCTTGAGCCGATAGTACAGATCCGCGCGGCAGGCACCTCGATTGACCATCTCGCGGAGGTCGCGGTTGGTCGCCGCGATGACGCGGACGTCGAGGGGGATGTAGTCCACCCGCCCGATGCGCTGGACCTGGCGGGTCTCGAGCACGCGCAAGAGCTTGGGCTGGAGCTCGACCGGTAGCTCGCCGATCTCGTCGAGGAACACCGTGCCGCCGGTCGCGCTCTCGAACGCGCCAGGCCGCGATGTGTGGGCCCCCGTGAACGAGCCCTTCTCGTGGCCGAACAGCACGCTCTCGATCAGCGTGGGTGGGATCGCGCTGCAGTCGACCACCACGAACGGCTGGCCAGCGCGGGGGCTCGCGTCGTGGAGCGCGCGCGCGAGCACGCTCTTGCCGGTGCCGGTCTCGCCCTCGATCAGGAGCGTCGCGTCGGACTGCGCGATCCGGGGCAAGAGCGCGAACAGGCGGCGCATCGCCGGTGACTCGCCGAGCACCGCGCCCCAGCGCTGCTCCCTCGACAAGGGCTCGCTGATCTCCTGCTCGAGCAGCTCGAAGACGAGCCGCGTGTTGCCGATCGCGAGCTGGGAGCCGTCGAGCAGCGCGACGGCCTGGATGGTGTGCTCGCTGATCTTCGTGCCGTTCGTCGAGCCGACGTCGCGCGCCCAGTAACCGCGGTTGCTCCACTGGACCACGAGGTGGTGCCGCGAGACCAGCGGATCGGTCAGCACGAGGTGATTGCCGGGCGCGGTCCCGACCGAGAGCTCGCGGCCCACGGCGGTGGCGACCGCGCCCTCGTTCGGGCCGCTCACGACGCGGAGCTGGAACGATCGATGGCGCAGCTCGGTCGCGTGCGTGGACAGGTGTGTGATCGACCCGGACGGAGGTGTCTTGTCCATCGGTGGGGTCAATCCATCAGCTCGAAGCGAAGAGTCGCGGCTCCGAGCGTGAGCTCCGAGGCGTCGCGCAGCACCAAGGCATGGTGGTCGTGATTGCCAGTCACGCGGTCGACGAGCCCGCCGCCTCCTTGACCGATCCAGTACGAGCCCGCTCGCCACTGCAGAGTGAGCTGAGGGGCTGGGACCTGCGCATCCGGAAGGACCAGCTCAGTGCTGGGAGCACTCCCGACCGAGGGCTCCAGGCCGCGGCGACCTATCACGGAATCTGCATTGGATCCGTGTGTGATACGGAGCCGGAACTCCCGAGGGAGCTTCAGTTCGATGTCAAGGGGGGGATGTATGCGGTCGCTAAGTGCTGTCATAACGCCCAGTTGCTCCCATAGGATGTAAGTAGATCATGTAGTGGGCCACCTTCAGGCTCGGTATCTCACCTGTTATTTATGGGTAATTTATATTACTGAATGAGCTTTACAGCAGGTTTGAGATACCTTAAAAGTTACTAGAGTGGAGCCGGCCCACCTGGCGGCTAGAGACTCCACTGGAGTGAATCACCTCCACCTTCGGAACACAACTCGCTCGGGGGCCCAGATGCGAAACCTACAGCACTCGCCATCGCCGTACATCCAGTCGCTGCGTTTGAACCTGCTCCGCAACGCCCGGTTACTCGTGGTGGCTGTGTTCGTGATGGGCGCGTGTGTGGAAGTGCCGGTGGAGGAGGAGGGCGAGGTTTCTCAGGCTGGAATCATGAATGGGATCATGAACGGCTTCATGCCCCCTGAAGGGCTGACCCAGTACCTCGCGAACGAGTGCCCCCTCCTGCAGCAGCGCCTCCTGTCGACTGGCAATCTCACACAGGCGTTCCCGAGCGCCTTCAGCACCGAGATTTCGAAGACTTCCTGCGAGAAGTTCATGTTTTACACGGTGCAGCTGATGGTCCCGCTCGGCGAGCAGATCAAGCTGTATGTGGGTACGAAGCAGGTCGCATCGTTCACGGGAGTGATGGGCATGCAGCACCTGGTTCGGCAGGTGTATCCGCAATACACGTTTGTGCAGCACGCGTTCCTGCCTGCGTACCCGGTCGCACGAAAGGTGGTCACGCAGGGCTACGCGGCGCTCACGAACGGCATCGCGCGCAAGGTGTCGTATCGCACCAACATCGCGGCGATGGACGCGCACCGCCAGGCGGTCGAGGACACGTGGCCCCGCGAGCTCCTCCAGATCGTGCCGTTCTCGTCCGCCGGACTGGCGGCGATGGCGAGCAACTCCACCTTCCTGGCGCGCCAGCCGGACTTCTTCAACCCCTGCGATATCTCGAAGATCAACTACGAGCACCTCAAGGGGAGCGGCACCTTACCGTCGCCGGGGTCGTGCTCGCTCCCGGTCGTGGTCCACGGAAACCTCTCGTTCACCGATGACGTGGTGCCAGGTCGGTCCTGCCGGATCCTGGAGCAGGGCGAGATCCCGCCGCCGGGAGCGACCGTCGTCGGCGATGTGATCGTTCCGGATGGGGGCTGCCCGCTGATCTATTACGCGGGTCGGAACAAGGACGCGATCGTGTACGACGATCGGACGAAGAACGTGCCCACGCTCCAGCCCTCGGAGGGGTGCGACGTGGCCGGCCCCTCGAGCCTGACGAACTGCCGCTTCAAGGTCGCCCCGTCTGGCACGCCCGCGATTGCGGAGCAGTACTTGTCGTACTGGGTGTTCAACGTCGAGCCGGTTCAGTAGTCGTCACGAGGGCAGCGCGCACTATTCGCGATGGTAGGGCTCACCTCTGAGGATCCGGAATCCGCGATAGAGCTGCTCGAGCGCGATCAGCCGCACGAGGCGGTGCGCGATCGTGAGCCGGCCGAACGCGATCAGCTTCCGGGCGCGCGCGCGTAGCTCGTCGGTGTGGCCGTCGGGGCCGCCGATCGCGAACACCACGGGCGCCCCGGCGCCGCGCAGCTCCTCGGTCCCGAGGATGTCGTGCGCGAACGCGCTGCTCGTCATCGACGCGCCGCGCTCGTCGAACGCGTAGAGGTGCGCGCCGGTGGGGAGCGCGGCGAGGAGCGCGGCCTCGTCCTTGGCCTCGCGCACATCGAGCGTGCAGTACGAGCGCAGGCGCTTTCGGTACTCCTCTTCGGCGGCGATGAAGTACGGCTCCTTCAGGCGCCCGATGGCGGCGACGATCAGCTTCAGTGAGGCGCTTCTCCGAGCTGGGGCGCCCGGTCGTCGTAGGGCTCGGTCGGCGCGATCCGCGCGTCGTCGGGGACCTCGATCGGGACGCGCGGCGCGTCATTCCACAGCCCCTCGAGATCGTAGTGCTCGCGCGCGGCGTGCAGGAAGACGTGTATGACGAAGTCGCCGTAGTCGAGCAGCGCCCACTGGCCGGTGCGCGCGCCTTCGGAGCCCAAGGGGCGCAGGCCCTCGGCCTTGAGGCCGGCCGCGATCCCGTCGGCGATCGCGTCGACCTGGCGATCGGAGCGGCCGGAGAGGACGAGCTGGTAGTTGCAGAACGAGCACAGGTCGCGCACGTCGAGCAGCACGGGCTCGAGCGCCTTCTTGTCGAGGGCGAGCGCGAGCGCCCGCATCGCACCATCGAGACCCTCGGTCGACTTCTCCACGTGGGGGGGCGGCGTCTCCGCGGCCCCAGCGCGAGCTCGTCCCTGGGTCGCCGTCTTGCCGTTCCCGCCGCCGCGCTTCGAGGTGATGCTCTTCGTTCGTGTCATGCGTCGTCCCATGCTCCTCGGTGGTCGTCCAGGTGGCCTCAGGTCCGGAGCTGCCCGGCACCACGGACCACGAACTTGGTGGTGGTGAGCCCCTCCGCGCCCATCGGGCCGTACGCGTGGAGCCGGGTGGTGGAGACGCCGATCTCGGCCCCGAGGCCGAGCTCGCCGCCGTCGGCGAACCGCGTCGACGCGTTCACGAGGACGGTCGACGAGTCGACCTCGCGGACGAAGCGCTCGGCGGCGGCGTCCTCGCGCGTGACGATCGCCTCGGTGTGGCTCGAGCCGTAGCGCTCGATGTGCGCGATCGCCGCCTCGATCCCATCGACGACGCGCACCGCGAGGATGAGATCGAGGTACTCGGCGTACCAGTCGGCCTCGGTGGCGGGGCGCACCGCGTCACCGCCGAGCTCGCGGGTGGCGGGATCGCCGCGCAGCTCGACGCGATCGCCGAGCGCCGCGACGAGGCGCGGCACGAAGGCCGGCGCGATCGCGGCGTCGATCAGCAGCGTCTCGAGCGCGTTGCAGACGCCGGGCCGCGAGACCTTCGCGTTCTCGACGATGCGCAGCGCCGCGTCGAGATCGGCGGCGGCGTGCACGTAGACGTGGCACACGCCCTTGTAGTGCTTGATGACGGGGACCCGGGCGTGCTCGGCGACGTAGCGGATGAGGCCCTCGCCGCCGCGCGGGATGCAGAGGTCGATCAGCTCGTCGAGCTTGACGAGGTCCGCGATCGCCTCGCGATCGGTGAGCGGCACGAGCTGCACGGCCTCGGCGGGCAGCCCGCCCGCCACGAGGCCGGCGTGCACGGCGCCGAGGAGCGCGCGGTTGCTCTCGATCGCCTCGCGGCCGCCGCGCAGGATGCACGCGTTGCCGGCCTTGAGGCAGAGCGCCGCCGCGTCGGTGGTCACGTTCGGGCGCGCCTCGTAGATCATCGCGACGACGCCGAGCGGGATCCGCACGCGCTGGACCTCGAGGCCGTTGGGGCGGACCTCGGCACGCTCGACGCGACCGACGAGCCCGGGCGCCGCGGCGATCTCGCGCACCGCCCGCGACAGCCCGGCGATCCGCGCGTCATCGAGGCGCAGTCGATCGATCATGGCGGCGCCGAGCCCGGCCTCGTGCCCGGCCGCGACGTCCCGGGCGTTCGCTGCGAGGATCTCGGGGCGCGCGCGATCGATCGCGTCCGCGATCGCGGCGATCGCGGCGCTGCGGGCCGCCTCGGGCGCCTTGGCGACGATCCTCGCCGCCTGGCGCGCCGCCTCGGCGACGCCTCGGATCAGCTGGGCACGCGCGGGCTCTGAGCTCACAAGATCACGAGATCATCTCGGTGGATCGCTTCGTCGATGCTCCTGTATCCGAGCCTGGCCTCGAAGCCGGCGGATTGCAAGCCTGAGATCTTGCGCAGGTCATCGGCGGGGTAGGCGACGAGCCCCCGGCCGATCTCCTTGCCGGCGGCGGTGACGACGCTGACGGTGTCGCCGAGCTCGAAGCCGCCCTCGACGGCGGTGATGCCGGCGGGGAGCAGGCTCTTGCCGCCGTCCCGGAGCGCGCGGGCAGCGCCGTCGTCGACGACGAGCCGGCCGGCGGGCTTGGCCCCGTAGGCGATCCAGTGCTTGCGCGAGGACAGCACGCCAGCGCCGGCCGCGCGCGCGGGCGGGACGAACAGGGTCCCGACGTCGGCGCCAGCGAGCACCCGGACGAGCACGTCGGGCTCGCGGCCGGGCGCGACCACGGCGGGGACGCCGGTCCGGGTGACGATGCGCGCCGAGCCGACCTTCGAGGCCATGCCGCCGGAGCCGACGCCGCTCGTCGAGCCGCCCGCGACGGGGGCGGCCTCGCGCTCGATGTCGTGCACGACGGGCATGCGCACGCCGCTGCCGTCGCGCACGCCCTCGACGTCGGTCAGCATGACGAGCGCGTCGGCCGAGACGAGGTTGCACACGAGCGCCGCGAGCTGGTCGTTGTCGCCGAACTTGATCTCCTCGGTCGCGACGGTGTCGTTCTCGTTGATGATCGGCACGACGCCCTGATCGAGGAGCGCGCGCAGCGTGAGCCGGGCGGACAGGAACCGGCGCCGGTCGCCGAGGTCGTCGTGCGTGACGAGCACCTGGCCGATCGCGAGGTCGTGCACCGCGAACGCGTGCTCCCAGTGCTGCATGAGCTGGCTCTGCCCGACGGCAGCGGCGGCCTGCAGCGCGGGCAGCTCGTGCGGGCGCCCGGGCAGCCGCAGCCGGCGCACGCCGAGCGCGATCGCGCCGGAGCTGACGATCACGACCTCGATGCCGCGGCGGCGGAGCTCGAGCACCTGATCGGCGATCGTCGCGGGCCGGCTCGCCGGGTTCTCGGCGAGCAGCCGGCTACCGATCTTGACGACGACGCGCCGCGCGCCGGTCAGGGCGGCGCGCTCGGACGCGGCGGCGGGGCCGCCGGGGACAGCGGGGCCGCCGGGGCCGCCGGGGCCGCCGGGGCCGCCGGGGCCGCCGGGGCCGCCGGGGCCGCCGGGGCCGCCGGGGCCGCCGGGGCCGCCGGGGCCGCCGAGGCGCGGAGGATCGCTGCCGGCGGTCATCGCGGCTGCCTCACGGCCACGCGCGCGCGCCACCGGCGATCGAGGCTCTCGATCGCGCCCTCGAGGAACGGGTTCACCTCGGCCGAGAGCTGGATCTCGACGGCGACGGCGGCGCGGCCCAGGAAGCTGGTCTTGCTCGCGAGCGCGCGCTCGACGGCGGCGTCCAGATCGTCGACGGCCTCGGCCTCGGTGACCTCGGACTTGCGCGCGAGCAGCTTGCGCACCGCGCCGCCGGTCGCGAGATCGGCCAGCTCGAGCGGCGCGCGCAGCGTGGCGCGGACGGCCGCCACCACGCCGCGCCGGAACGGGTGCACGGCGAGCGCGCCGGGCGTGCCTTCGATCGCGCGGCCGATCTCCTCGCGCAGCGCGAGCGCCGTCTCGCCGTCGAGCGCGGCGCCGGTGTGGAGCCGCGCGCAGTAGTGATCGAACAGCGTCATCACCGTGAACGTCCGGGCGGCGGACCGCGCGCGGTTGATGGCGGTGAGCACGAGCATCATCCGGCGCGCGGCGCGGCTCGCGATCCGGACCGCGATCCCGGCGGAGGCCATGTCGGTGAGCGACGGCGGGGGCTCGGTCCCGAACACGAGCGTCCGGACGGCGGCGTCGTCGAGATCGATCTGGTGCGCCGCGGCGATCTTCCGGTAGCCGCGGCCGAGGATCGCGCCGAGCAGCCAGGTGTCGAGGAACGGGACGGGCAGCACGCCGGAGAGGCTCGCGGCGAGCGAGCGGCCGATGATCGCGCGCCGCTGATCGGCGAGGTAGGCGCGGCTCCGCGCGAGCGCCGTGGTCGTCTCGGTGGTCGTCGCCGTGGTCGTCTCCGTGGTGGTCATTGGGCCCCCTGGCCGGCGGGCACCGGCTTGTCTGACTTCGGTTGGTCCGGCGCGGGCTTACCAGGCTTCGCCGGCGCGGCGGCCGGCGGTGCCGCGAGCTGCGGCTGCGGCGTCGCGGCGGTGCCGTCGGGGTTGCGGCGGATCGGCGGCGCGATGTTCCGCAGGAGGAAGTCGCGGTCGTCGACCTCGCGCATGCGCTCGGGCGTGGCTACGACGTCGCTCGGCGCCGGCGCGGCGATCTCGGCAGGCGTCCCGATCTTCGTGATCGCGGCCTCGAGGCCGAGCTTCATGGTGCGCCGCTTGCCGTCGCGCGTGAACCCGATCACGCCGGTGAGCTTGACCGCGAGCGGCACCCCCTTCTCGGCATCGAGCACGACCTCGCCCGAGAGCTCGTCGATCGAGCGGGTCTCGCGCCACTTGCGCTGGACGAGCCGCTCGGGCGGGGCCGCGGCGGGTGCGGCCGCCCGCCGCACCTCGATCTTGCGGCCGGCGCGGCCGGCGCGCTGGAGCGCGCCGCGGTCGATCAGCTCGGCGCCGGGCGCGAGCAGGTCCCACGCGGCGGCGATCCCGCCGAACGCCTGGTCCCGGATCGCGGCGGGCTCCTCGGGCTCCTCGGGGGCGCGCTCGTGCCAGCGCTGGTAGCGCGGCCGCAGGTACAGCTTGCCGCCGACGAAGAGGGTCTCGCTGCCGTAGTCGGCGGAGCTCGTGTACAGCGTGTGGAACGCACCGTCCGCGCCGACCTCGATCAGCGTCTGATCATCGAGCGCGCTGACCTGCTTGCGGTCCTCGATCACGCGGTTCGTCATCGCGAGGTCCACCCGGTGCGGCCCGAGCGCGGCGATCACGGCGCCGTGCGAGCGCGCGAGCGCGCGCCCGAGCTCGGCGGGCTCCTTCGCCGCGCGCTCGACGTCGATCGGCGCCTCCGGCCCCTTTCGATCGAGCACGAGATCGCCGAGCTGCTCGTCCGACACGCCCCGCGAGCGGCCGCACGCGGCGCCCGCGGCGAGCGCCGCGAGCACGAAGCCGGCAGGCGAAGCGAGACCGCGGTACACGCTCCGTGTTCTTAGCTTTCTCGACGTGCTGGGTCAATCGGGCTACCGTGAGGCTCGGTGCTCCGCGAGCTCGAACCCCTGGCGGCGTCGCCGTCCGCGTACGCGTTCGTCGCCGTGCTGGGCCTCCTCTGGGGGAGCTTCGCCAACGTCTGCATCTACCGCTGGCCGCCGACGGACGAGTTCCCTGACGGCCGCTCGGTGGTGAGGCCGGGCTCGCACTGCTTTTCGTGCGGGGCGCCGATCCGCTGGTACGACAACGTGCCGCTCCTGAGCTGGCTGTGGCTGCGAGGCCGGTGCCGCGCGTGCAAGGCCCCGTTCTCGCCGCGCTACCTGCTCGTCGAGGCGCTCACGGGGGTGCTGTTCGCGCTGGCGTGGTGGGCGACCACCGCGCACGTGCCGGCCGAGCTGCGCGGCCTGGTCCACGCCGAACCGTTCGACGTGCGGCTGATCCGGTTCGCGATCTACGCGGCGTTCATCCTCGTGATGGTCGTGATCGCGTTCATCGATCTCGATCACAAGCTGATCCTGAACAAGGTGACGGTGCCTTCGATCGCCGTGTTCTACGGGCTGGGCCTCCTCCTGCCGGAGCGCGCGTGGTGGGAGGGCCTCGTCGGGATCGCCGTGGGCTACGGCGTGCCCTGGGCGATCGGCGAGGCCTACTACCGGGCGACGGGCCGCGAGGGGCTCGGCCTCGGTGATGGCATGCTGCTCGCGCTGGTGGGCTCGCTCCTGGGCTGGAAGGGGGTGGCCGCGGCGCTGTTCGGCGGCTCGATGATCGGCTCGGTGCTGGGCCTCGCCGCGCTCGCGCTCGCGCGCCGCCGGGGCGCGCGCCCCGACGGCGAGGTCGCACCCGGGACCACACCCCCGTCGGACGAGCCACGCGCGAGATCTGATGAGGCGAGCACGGCCGAAGCGCCCTCGCTCATGCGTACCGAGCTGCCGTTCGGCCCGTTCCTCGCGATGGCGGCGGTGTTCTATCTCTCGGCAGAGCCGTGGATCTGGCTCTACTTCCGTTTCCCCGGCGGGTGAGCGTGGCGCCGCGGGATGCTATCGTCGGCGCCGTGGGTGGCCAATCGGCCGAGCAGATCATCGCCGGCGTGGTCCTCAGTGAGCGCCTCGCGGTGACGATGTATGGCGCGATCCACCGCGCCCAGTGGAGCGGCCAGCGCAACATGCGCGGGCTGGTGGTCGATCCGAAGATGCTCGCGGAGGACGCGTTCCGGGTCGCGCTGACCGACGCGCACACGACCCAGACCGCGATCGGCCTCGATCGCAAGACGATCGTCCCCACGATCGCGGTGGAGTCCAACGGCCCCGACGTGGTGATCGTCACGCGCGGCGTCGGGCGCTACGTCACCGTGCAGGATCTGATCGCCGCGGCGCGCGCGAACCGCGGCGCGGGCGGCAAGCTGCCGCTGCCGGTGGCGGCGGCGATCGGCAAGAGCATCGTCGAGGCGCTGGCGGCCGCGCACGAGGCGGGCCTGGTCCACGGGGCGGTCCACCCGCGGAGCGTGCTCATCGACGAGGATGGCGGGGTCCGCCTCGGCGACTTCATCGTCGGGCGCGCGCTGACCACGGCGGTCGCCAAGGGCTCCGACTCGGCCCTGTGGCGCGGGCTCGCCGGCTACCTCGCGCCGGAGCTGGTGGTCGGCGAGGACCCGACTCCGGCGTGCGACGTGTTCGCGGCGGGCGCGATCCTGTTCACGATGCTCTCGGGCGAGGTGCCGCCGGGCACGCTGCACGTGACGCCTGCCGTCGAGCGGCTGGTGCAGCGCGCGCTCGACACGGACCTGGTCCGCCGCTACAAGAGCGCGTCGGATCTGCTCGAGAACCTGCTCGAGGCGTTCGAGGACGATCGCTGGGAGATCGCCGATCGCGGTGAGATCATCCGGGCGGCGGGCCTGTCGCAGACGGGCGGCAACATCGACGACGCGACCGAGGACCTGCTCGCTTCGCTTGGCAGCTCGGCGGTCCAGGTGACGCCGATGCGCCCGAGCACGGACGTCCGCGCCGAGGTGGCGGCGGTGGTGCGCCGCCCGCAGACGCCGACGTCGGAGAACCGGCTCGACGCCCTGCTCGCCGATCTCGACGACCCGCGCGAGCACACCGCGGTCGAGGAGCTCGCGCCGTTCAAGCACGATCCGATCAGCGAGCTGATCCACATGGACCCGCGCAAGCGGGAGGCGATCGTCCAGGTCAAGCGCGTGCCGTCGCTCGACGATCCGGACGATCCGGACGAGGCGCCGCCGCCGCCGGAGCCGGCCGCCGAGCCGGCGCGCCGGCCGGCGCGCGCGTCCGGGGCGATGCGCGCGCAGCAGCCGCCGGCGCGGTCGGCGACGCGCGACGAGGTGGCCGCCATGGACGCGCTGCTCGAGCTCGACGATCCGGTGCGCCGCGTGTCGAGCGCCGCCGAGCAGGCCACGGTGGCGGCCGTCAAGCTCGAGGAGGCGGCGAAGCGGGCCGAGGCCGCGGCGGCGCGCGTCGACGTGAACGCCGAGCCCGAGACGAAGATCGCGCGGCCGAGCGCGCGGCGGGTGGTCGCCAAGCCGGTCATCGCCGAGGAGATCCCGCCGTTCGACGTCCCGCCGCCGCGGCTCCGGAGCCGCGCGTTCGGCGTGGTCCTCATGCTCGTGCTCGTGGGGTGCGGCGTCGGCTTCTATTACATCTATCGGACCCAGCAGGAGGCGACGGCGGTGCAAGAGGCGCGGGACGCCGAGAAGGTGCGGGAGGCCGACGAGAAGAGCAAGCTCGCGAGCAACGCGCTCGCCGACGCGGGCTCCGTGGTCGTGACCTCCACGCCCTCGGAGGCGGGCGTCTGGCTCCGGCTCGGCCGCACGCCGCTCGACACGCTGCGGCTCAGCGCGACCTCGACGCACGAGCTCGCGCTCCTCGCCGAGGGGCACGAGCTCGCCGAGGTGCAGGTGCTCGCGGGCAACTGGACGGGCGAGGGCGACAAGCGCAAGGCGGTCGTGAGCGTCCCGCTGAAGAAGCTCGAGCAGACGCCGCCGGGCAAGGGCGGCAAGCGGCCGCCGGCCGCGCTGCCGCTCCAGCCGACGGCGGTGCACGGCACGACGACGGCGACGGGCCGCGGGCCGCTCTCGCTGTCGTCCTCGCCGGCGGACGCCGAGGCGTTCCTCTACGTCGGGCTGACCGGCTCGATGCGCTTCTCCGAGCTGACCGCCGGACGCGACTACGAGTTCGTGGTGGTGAAGGACGGGTACAAGCAGCGCCACATCACGATCAAGGCTGACGACTGGCGCGACGGCGGCGATCCGAACATCCCGATCGACGTCGCGAAGAAGAAGGCGCGCATCGAGCGCGCCGTCGAGCTGGAACCGCTTTCCGAGCCCAGGAAGCCGGCCGAAAAGGGTCGGTGATGACGGCGGGGCGGACCCTGCAGGTGCGCTGCACGACCTGGCAACAGGTCGAGATCTTCTACACGCGCAAGCTGCGCCGCGGCAGGCTCCTCTCGATGAAGGTGCCGTTCCGCGCGGACGTCGGCACCCCGGTGTCGCTCGGCCTCGAGCTGCCGAACCAGGTCGTGATCTCGATCGACGGTCGGATCCAGAAGGCGGCGCCGATGGAGAGCGATCCGGGCAAGACCTGGATCGAGATCGAGCTCAGCGGGTTCACCGACGAGGTGATCGCGCGCATCAAGGCGATGATGGCGGACGCCGCGCCGGAGCTGGGAGGTGATCCGGCCGCGCCGGTGGCCTCCGCGTCGCCGGGCGACTCTGCGTCGGTGCGGGTGACCGCGTGGCCGACGGCGGATCCGGCCGCGCCGACGGCGGCGAGCGCGCGCGGCGACGGATCCTCTCGGCTGACGCGCCGCCAGGTGCTGGCGACGCCGCCGCCCATCGGCGACGGGCTGCCGGCCGACGAGCGCCAGCTGTTCATGCACCTGACGGGCGAGCTGCGCCGGCTGCGCCAGCTCGCGGTGCACGACGTCCTGGGCGTCGAGCGCGACGCGGACGCCGACGCGATCCGCCTCGGCTGGATGCGGCTCGTCCGCCGGCATCACCCGGATCTCGTCGCGCGGTACCACGCGCCGGCGATCACGCACCTCGCCGAGGAGCTGACGATCTTGTGCAACCGCGCGTACGATCGGCTGCGCGCGGCGCTGGTGCTCGAGGGCCGCGCGACCTCGATCGGCTCGGTCCTCCAGCCGCCGGCGGGCTGGCTGGTCGGCTTCGAGGACATCTCGAGCCGCAGCGCCTCGGCGCGCGTCGCGATCATGACGGACGAGGATCACGCCGCGCTGGTGGATGACACGGACGCGCCGGCCGAGCTGATCGAGGCGATGGTCGAGCTGCCGCGATTCTCGTTCGATGCGGGCGGCGGCGCTGCCGGCGACGGCGACGCCGCTGCCGCTGCTGGCGACGGCGGCGCGACGAGCGTGTCGCCATCGGCGGCGCAGGGCGGCGAGTCGTTCGAGAACCGGGCGCGCATGATGCTGTCGAACGGCGACCCGGATGACGCCCAGGAGGTGCTCGCCGCGGCGCTCTGCGTGTACCCGCGCAGCCGGCCGCTGCGGTCGCTGTACTACGTGGCGTCCGCGGTCGCGGCGCTGCGCAAGGGCGAGCGGATGCTCGCGACCTCGCAGCTCGAGACCGCGCTCGCGCACTACGAGCACTGCGCCGAGGCCGCGCAGATCCTCGACTATATGAAGAAGCACGCGCACGCCTCCCACGAGGAGCTGCGGAGGTTCTTCCGGTGAGCCTGGGCGGCCTCGCCGTGGGCATCGACCTCGGCACGAGCAACTCCGTGGCAGCGGTGATCGATGACGACGGCGCGCCACGCATCCTGACGACCGACGAGGGCGCGACGATGCTGCCGTCCCTGGTCTGGTTCAGCCCGGACGGGGCGGTCGTCGGCGAGCGCGCGCGGGAGGGCCTCGACGGGAGCCCGGAGGCGACGATCTTCGGCGCCAAGCGCCTGCTCGGCCGCCGCTACGATCACCCGGAGGTGCGGCGGCTCGCGCGCCTGTTGCCGTACGAGCTGGCGGAGGCGCCGAACGGCGACACCTGGATCGCGCTGCCGGGCGGCCACCTGGTCACGCCGGAGGAGGTGTGCGCGCTGATCCTGCGCGAGCTGCGCCGGATGGCCGAGGCGCACTTCGGCGAGCCGGTCACGCGCGCGGTCGTGACGATCCCGGCGTGGTACGACGCCGCGCAGCGCCAGGCGACGAAGGACGCGGCGCAGATCGCCGGGCTCACGGTCCTGCGCCTCCTGAGCGAGCCGACGGCGGCCGCGCTGGGCCACGGCGCGCACCGCGGCACGAACCGCAAGTACCTCGTGTGCGATCTGGGCGGCGGCACGTTCGACGTCGCGGCGGTCGACGTGATGAACGGCGTCTTCGAGGTGCTCGCCACCACCGGCGACGCGTTCCTCGGCGGCGACGACATCGATCGCGCCGTGGTCGAGAACCTCGTGCGCGACGTCAGGAGCGCGCGCGGCATGGACATCTCCGGCGAGCCCGAGGCGATCGAGCGCCTGCGGACGGCGGCGCAGCGCGCCAAGCACGAGCTGTCCGCCGCGGTGACGGCGAAGATCCACATCCCCGAGCTGGTGCGGCTCCCGTCGGGCAAGCCGCTCGAGTACAGCAAGTCGCTGCGCCGCGACGAGCTCGAGCTGTGGTCCGCGCCGCTGATGCGCCGGCTCGAGGCGCCGGTCCGCGAGGCGCTGCGGCGCGCGGACCGCACGCGCGAGGAGCTCGAGGACATCCTGCTCGTCGGCGGCATGACGCGCATGCCGGCGGTCCGCCGCGAGCTGGCGCGCATCGTCGGCCGCGAGCCGCGCGTCCTCGAGAACCCCGAGGAGGTGGTGGCCGTGGGCGCCGCGCTCGAGGTGTCCCGGCTCGAGGGCGCGATCGAGGGCGTGCTCGTCATCGACGTCGCGGCGCGCGGCGTCTGCGTCTCGCTGGCGGGCGGCGAGTGCGATCCGGTGATCGCGCAGTCCTGCGTGGTCCCGACGCGCGAGCACCGCGTGTTCGCGACGCGCACCGACGACCAGTCGCGCATCGAGTTCGACCTCTGGGAGGGGGACTCGCCGGACGCGGCGCGCAACCGGCACCTCGGCCGCTACGCGGTGCTGGATCTGCCGGCGGCGCCGGCCGGCGACGTGCTCGTCCTCGTCGAGATCACGCTCGACACGGACGGCACGGTCCGCCTCTCGGCGTCCGAGCTGGTCTCCGGCGAGCGGCTCCAGCTGGAGCAGCTCTATCACGCGGGGCTGGCGCGGGCGGACGTCGCGCGCCTCCAGCGCGAGCTGGCCGAGGTGTCGTGAGCCGCGCGCGCGCCGCGTGCGCGCTGGCGGCGGCCGCGCTGGCGGCGGCGTGCGGCGCCGCGGGCGCGCCGGCTCCCGGGCCGGTCGCGCCGCCGCCGCGCACGGTCCAGCTCAACGCGCCGGGGGCGGCCGTCGACATCGAGGCCCACGTCGTCTCTGGCTACGTCACGGTCGTCGACTTCTGGGCCGAGTACTGCGGCGCCTGCACCGTGGTCGCCGGCATGCTCGCCGTGCAGATCGCGAGCGAGCCCCGCATCCTGGTCCGCAAGGTGGACGTGGGCGACGGCGCGACGCCGGTCGCGCGGGCCTACCAGATCGGCGCGCTCCCGCACTTCCGCATCTACGACAAGCACCGCCGCCTGCGCTACCTCCTCGTCGGCAACGACACGCTCACCGCGGCGGACCTCGCCAAAGAGCTCCTCGCGGAGCCATAGCCCGCGAGGCGGCAGGGTCAGTTCGGCAGGCCGGGGATGCCGCGCCGGCCTTCCTTGATCTGCATCGAGGAGGCGGCGAGCTCGGCCTTCGTGATCGGCAGGTAGACGCCGCCCATGTGCGCCGACAGGAACGCCTCGGTGATCGCGAAGAACGCGATGTTGTTCTCGGGGCGCGCGAAGCCGTGGCCCTCGTCGGGGAACAGCGCGTACGTCACGGGGAGGCCGTGCTGCTTCATGGCGGCCACGATCTGCTCGGACTCGGCCTGCTTGACGCGCGGATCGTTGGCGCCCTGGGCGATGAGGAGCGGGCGCTCGATCTTCTTGGCGTGCGTGAGCGGCGAGGCGGCCTCGAGCAGCGCCTTGCCCTCGGGCTTCTTCGGATCACCCATCCGCGTGTGGAACACCGCGACGAACGGCGCCCAGTACGGCGGGATCGAGGCGAGCAGCGTGAGCAGGTTCGACGGGCCGACGATGTCGACGCCGCACTTGAACACGGTGGGCGTCATCGCGAGCCCGACGAGCGTCGCGTAGCCGCCGTAGCTGCCGCCGGCGATGCAGATCTTGTCCCGCGGCGCGACGCCGGTCTTGACGGACCAGTCGACGGCGTCGAGCAGATCGTCGTGCATCTGCTTGCTCCACTGGAGGTTCGCGGCGTTCAGGAACTTCTTGCCAAAGCCCGTGGAGCCCCGGTAGTTGACGCTCAAGACGGCGTAGCCGCGGTTCGCGAACAGCTGGTGCGCCGGATTGTAGCCCCAGCTGTCGCGCGCCCACGGGCCGCCGTGGACGAACAGCACCATCGGCACGGGAGCGTTCGCGGTGCCGTCGCCGTCGGGATCGGCGGCCGCGGGCAAGGACAGGTAGCTGACGAGGGTGAGCCCGTCGCGCGCCTTGATCTGCACGGGCCACATCTTGACGAGCGGCTGCTTCTCGAGCTCGGGCCGGGACGAGAACAGGAACGCCGCCTGCTGCTTGGCGCGGTCCCAGAGGTAGTAGCGCCCGGGGCGCTGCTCGGACGTGGTGATGACGATCCACCACTTGTCGTCGAGCGTGCGCGAGCTGATGATGGCCTCGCCGCCGCCGCCGTCGAGCTTGCCGAGCGCCGCGAGGTCTCGCTCGATCGACTTGTCGAGGACGTGCCAGCGCTGGCGGTCGTACTCGAACGAGACGGCCTGCAGGTTGTGCTTCGTCGGGTGGACGATGACGTCACCGGAGTCGGCCTTCACGTCCTCGGCGAGCACCTTCTGCTTCTTCGTCTTCAGATCGAGGAGGACCAGCGCGGCGGTGTCGCGGCCGCGCGACTCGGTGAAGTAGACGGCCTCGTCACCGGGCGCGAACGCGACGAGGTCGCTGGTCTCGGCGTCCTCGAACGGGATCGAGTCGAACAGCTTCCATGCCTTGCCGTCCTGCGCGAGCAGCTGCGTCGAGCCGTCGGGGAGCTTCTTGGTCGCCAGGCGCGCGCGCAGCTTGTGATCGAGCGTGAAGCTGAGCAGGCCCTCGTCGTTCTGGACGAGCAGCTCGCGCTTGCCGGTGAGCAGATCGACCTTGTGGAGGTCCATCGCCTCGGGCTTGCGATCGTTGATCTGGACGACGATCGTGGTCGGCTGGCGGTCGCTCATGCCGGCGACGGAGGCCCGCGCGCCGGGGAACGGCGTCAGATCCGTCGTCTTGCCGTCGGCGAGGTCCACGCGGAACACGTGGAAGTTCTCGTCGCCGCCGGCGTCCTGCATGTAGAGGAGGTGCTGGCTCGTGTACGCCCAGAAGTAGATCCGGATCGGGCGCTTGGTGTCGCTCGTGACAGCCCGGGCCTGATCGAGCTTGCCGACGGGCGCGACCCAGATGTTGAGGACGCCGTCCTTGGGCGCGAGCCACGACAGGTGCTTGCCGTCGGGGCTGATCCGCACGGCGGCGCGCTCGGGGTTGCCGAACAGGACGCCGCGCGGGATCAGATCGGCCTTCGGGGTGCCGGTGGCCGGCGGCGGCTCGGGGACCTCGGGCTCGGCCTTCTCGGGCGAAGGCTTCTCGGGCTCGGTGCCCACGGTCGGATCGCGCGGGGGCGGCGCGGCCTTGCCGCCGCCGCACGCGGCGAGGAGCGCGCCGCACGCGAGCGTGGCGAGCGCGCCGCGCGCGCCGAGCGCGAGCGTGGAGCTGCGGGGACGGCGGGTGCAGCGGCTCATTGCGGCACCCCCGGGATGCCGCGCTGGCCATCCTTGAACTGCATCGTGGACGCGGCCAGCTCCTCCTTCGTGATCGGCAGGTAGAAGCCGCCCAGGTGCGCCGACAAGAACGCCTCGGCGACCGCGAAGAACGCGATGTTGTTCGCCGGCCGCGCGAAGCCGTGGCCCTCGTCGGGGAACAGCACGTACGTCACGGGCAGGTTGTGCTTCTTCATGGCCGCCACGATCTGCTCGGACTCGGCCTGCTTGACGCGCGGATCGTTGGCGCCCTGGCCGATCAGGAGCGGGCGCTTGATCTTGCCGGCGTGCGTGAGCGGCGACGCGGCGGCCAGGAGCGCCTTGCCCTCGGCGGTGTCGGGATCGCCGACGCGCGCGCGCAGCATCGCGAGGAACGGCGCCCAGTACGGCGGGATCGACGCCATGAACGTCGGGATGCTCGAGACGCCGACGATGTCGACGCCGCACTTGAACACGTCGGGCGTGAGCGTGAGCCCGGCGAGCGTCGCGTAGCCGCCGTAGCTGCCGCCCATGATGCAGACCTGATCCTTGGGCGTCACGCCGGCCCCGACGGCCCAGCCGACGGCGTCGATCAGGTCGTCGTGCATCTTCTTGCCCCACTGGAGGTTCGCGGCGTTCAGGAACTGCTTGCCGAAGCCGGTGGAGCCCCGGTAGTTGACGCTCAGGACGGCGTAGCCGCGGTTCGCGAGCAGCTGGTGCACCGTGTTGTACCCCCAGCGATCGCGCGCCCACGGGCCGCCGTGGACGAAGAGCACCATCGGCACGGGCGCGTTCGCCTTGCCGTCGCCGTCGGGGTCCGCGGCCGCGGGGAGCGTCAGGTAGCTGACGAGCGTGAGGCCGTCGCGCGACTTGATCTCGACGGGCCACATCTTGACGAGCGGCTGCTGCTCGAGCGCGGGCTGCGCCGCGAACAGGAACGTGGCCTTCTGCTTGGCGCGGTCCCAGACGTAGAACCGGCGCGGGTGCTGCTCGGACGTGGTGGAGACGATCCAGGTCTTGTCGTCGAGCGTGCGCGAGCCGACGAAGACCTCGCCGCCGTCGAGCTTGCCGAGCGCCGCGAGGTCCTTCTCGATCGACTTGTCGAGGACCTGCCAGCGGCGGCGGTCGTACTCGAACGCCACCGCCTGCAGGTTGTACCGGGTCGGGTGGACGAGGAAGCCGACGGCGTCGGCCTTCGGGTCCTCGGCGAGCACTTGCTGCTTCTTGGTGCCGAGGTCGAGCGAGACGAGGGCCGCGGTGTCGCGGCCGCGGCTCTCGTTCACGTATACGCGCTTGTTGCCGGGCTCGAACCCGACGATGTGGGTGGTCTCGGCGTCCTCGAACGGGATGGTCTCGAACGGCTTCCACTGCTTGCCGTCGGGGACGAGGATCTGCGTCGAGCCGTCCGGGAGCTTCTTGCTCGCGAACCGCACCTTCATGTCATTGTCGGTCGTGTAGTCGCCGAAGCTGTCGTTGTTCTCGACGAGGAGGGTGCGCTTCCCGGTGAGCAGGTCGATCTCGTAGAGATCGTGCGCCTGCGGGTTGCGATCGTTCAGGCGGACGAGGAGCTTCGTCGGGAAGCGGTGGTTGGTGTCGGCGAGCTCGGCGCGGGCGCCCTTGTACGGCGTCAGGTCGGTGGTCTTGCCGTCAGCGATGTCGGCGCGGAACAGGTGGAAGTTCTCGTCGCCCGCGGCGTCCTGCTGGTAGACGACGTGCTTGCTCGTGTACGCCCAGAAGTACGAGCGGATCGGGCGCGTGGCCTCGGCGGTGATCGCCTTGGCCTGATCGAGCTTGCCGGCGGGCGCGACCCACACGTTGAGGACGCCGTCCTTGGGCGCGAGCCAGGACAGCGTCTTGCCGTCGGGGCTGATCTGCACGTTCGCGCGCTCGGGGTTGCCGAACAGGACGCTGCGCGGGATCAGGTCCTGCCGCGGCTTGCCAATGGCGACCGGCGGGGGCGCAGGCGTCGGCGCCGCGGGCGGCGCCTCGGCGGGCGGCGTGACCTCGCCGGTGGTGCCGCCGCCGGGCGGCGGGGCGGGCTGGGTGACGGCGGGCGCGCCGCCGCCGCCGCACGCGGCGAGCAGCGCGAGGGAAGGCGCCAGGAGGCGGGTGACCGAGACGGGTGGCTTCTTCATGCGGTGCTCCTTCACTTGGGCAGCCCGGGGATCCCGGACCGGCCTTCCTTGATCTGCATCGACGACGCGGCGAGCTCCTCGGCGGTCACCGGCAGGTAGTACCCGCCGAGGTGCGCCGACAAGAACGCCTCCTCGGCGGCGACGAACGCGATGTTGTTCTCGGGGCGCGCGAAGCCGTGGCCCTCGTCGGGGAACACGGCGTACGTCACGGGGAGCCCGTGCTTCTTCATGGCGGCGACGATCTGCTCGGACTCGGCCTGCTTGACGCGCGGATCGTTGGCGCCCTGGCCGATCAGGAGCGGGCGCTTGATCTTGCCGGCGTGCGTGAGCGGCGAGGCGGCCTCGAGCGCGGCCTTGCCGTCGGGCGTGTCGAAGTCGCCGACGCGCTTCTTGAACCGCGCGATCATCGGCGTCCAGTACGGCGGGATCGAGCGCAGGAGCGTGTTGATGTTCGACGGGCCGACGATGTCGATGCCGCACGCGAACACCTCGGGCGTCATCGTGAGGCCGACGAGCGTCGCGTAGCCGCCGTAGCTGCCGCCGCCGATTCCGATCTTGCCCTGCGCCGCGGTGCCCGACTTGGTCGCCCACGCGACGGCGTCGAGCAGGTCGTCGTGCATCTTCTTCGCCCACTGCAGGTCACCGGCGTTGACGAACGCCTTGCCGAAGCCGGTCGAGCCGCGGAAGTTGACCTGGAGCACGGCGTAGCCGCGGTTCGCGAACAGCTGCGCGGTGCGGTTGAAGCCCCAGCCGTCCCGGCCCCACGGGCCGCCGTGGACCCACAGGAGCGTCGGCACGGGCGCGTTGGCCTTGCCGTCGCCGTCGGGGTCGGCGGCGGGCGGGAGCGTCAGGTAGCTCGGGAGCTTCAGGCCGTCGCGCGCGTCGATCACGACCGGGTGCATGCGGGCGAGCTTGTCGGTCGGCAGCGCGGGCTGCGACGAGAACAGGAACGTGCCGGCGTGCTTGCCGCGATCCCACAGGTGGTAGCTCGCGGGCGCGACGTCGGACGAGGTCCCGACGATCCACGTCCGGTCGTCGAGCGAGCGCGACGCGAGCCACCACTCGGCGTTGCCCGCGAGCTTGGCGATGCCGTCGACGTCGGCCTGGATCGACTTGTCGAGGACCTGCCAGCGCGTCTTGTCGTACGTGAACGAGGCGAGCTGCGGCGTGCGCTTCGTCGGGTGCGGGATGGCGGCCCCGAGGTCTGCGCGCGCGTCCTCGGCGAGCAGCGTCTTCTTCTTCGTCGCGAGATCGATCGCGTAGAACGCCGCGGTGTCGCGGCCGCGGCTGTCGCTCGCGTACACGGTCTTGCCGGCGGGATCGATCCACATCGTGCGCGTGGTCTCGGTGTCCTCGTACGGGATCTGGTCCCACGCCACCCACGCGCCGCCCTTGCGGAGGTGGAGCTGCGTCGTGCCCGAGGGCTCGTTCTTCGCGGCGAGCCGGAGCTCGAGGTTGGGATCGACGGAGAACGACGCGAAGTTCTCCTTGTTCTCGTACACGAGCGTGCGCTTGGCGGTGGCGAGGTCGATCGCGTAGACGTCCATCGCCTTCGGATCGCGATCGTTGATCCCAACGAGGATCGTCTTGGGCTTCTTCTCCGAGACGGCGATGACGCCGGCGCGCGCGCCCTTGTAGGGCGTGAGATCGGTGAGCTCGCCGCCGTCTGCGGGGACGCGGAAGATGTGGAAGTTCTCGTCGCCGCCGACGTCCTGCTGGACGAGGAGGTGCTTGCCGTCGTGCGTCCAGAAGTAGATCCGCACCGGGCGCGCCGTCTCCGCAGTGATCGCCTTGGCCTGATCGAGCTTGCCGAGGGGCGCGACGAACACGTTCAGGACGCCGTCCTTGGGCGCGAGCCACGCGAGGCGCTTGCCGTCGGGCGAGATCTGGACGTTCGTGCGCTCGGGGTTGCCGAACAGGATCTGGCGCGAGATCAGATCGGTGCGCGGGTTGCCCTTGGGCGGCGCGGGCTCGGCCGGCGGCGCCTCGGGGCGCGCGAGCGGCGGGGCCGGCTCGGCGGCGCCGACGCTCGGGTCGGGATCGGGGGCGGCGGTGCCGCCGGTGGGCGGGACGGGCTTGCCGCCTCCGCACGCGACGAGGGTGGCGCAAAGGAGCGCGTGGGTCTTCATAGGTCCTCTCGGTCCTCTCATCTCGCCTCGCCTCGCCGCAGGGATCGAGCCACGCTCGATCGGTTGCGCTGCTGCGGCTGGGTACGTGGTCGCGGCGTTACCACGGCGGGCCCGATCGGCGCGAGGGTGAAACGGTGCGCGCGGCCTCTTCGCGTGACGGGCGGCGTGCGACCATGCGACGCGTGCGACACGTGGTGATCCTCGCAGGAGGGAGCGGGACGCGGCTGTGGCCGGCGAGCCGGCAGGCGCGCCCGAAGCAGCTCTTGCCGCTCGCGCCGGGCGGCGAGACGTTGCTCGGCGCCGCGGTGCACCGTGCGCTGGCGCTCGCGGGCGCGCGCGCGCGCGTCTCGATCGTGACGGCGGCGGCGCTGGTCGACGCGACGCGCGCGGTCGCGCCGGACGTCGAGATCCTCGCCGAGCCGGTGGGCCGCAACACGGCGGCGGCGATCGGGCTTGGGGCGGCGGTGATCGCGGCGCGCGATCCGGACGCGGTGCTCGCGATCCTGCCGGCGGATCAGCACGTCACCGACGAGGCCGGCCTCCAGCGCGTGCTGTCGCGCGCGCTGGCAGAGGTCGAGGCGCGCGACGTGATCGGCACCGTGGGCATCGCGCCGACGCGCGCCGAGCCGGGCTTTGGCTACCTCGAGGTGGCGTCGGCGGAGCTCGAGACGGTCACGGAGGTGCTGCGCTTCGCCGAGAAGCCGGATCGCGAGACGGCGGCGCGCTACGTCGCGAGCGGCGCGTACCTGTGGAACGCGGGCATGTTCTTCGCCTCGGCGCGCCGGATCCTCGCCGAGCTCGACGCGCACGTGCCGGCGATCGGGCGCGCGGTGCGGGACATCGCGGCGGGCGCGGCGCGCGCCGAGGACGTCTACCCGGACCTGCCGGCGATCTCGTTCGATCACGCCGTCATGGAGCGGGCGACGCGCGTCGTGACGATCCCGGCGTCGATCGGCTGGGACGACGTGGGGAGCTGGTCGGCCCTGCCGGCGCTGCGCGGGGCGGACGCGTCCGGCAACACGATCGCCGGGACGGCGGTGGTCGTGCGCGGGGCGGGCAACGTGATCGCGAGCGACGACGACACGCTGATCGCGGCGGTCGGCGTGGATGATCTGGTCATCGTCAAGAGCGGCGACGCGATCCTGGTGATGCGCCGAGAGGCGGCCCAGGATGTCCGCGAGGTCGTCGAGGTCTTGTCCCGGCGCGGCCTCGCGCGGTACCTCTGAGGGGATGAATCCGCGCATCTTCCGCGAGTACGACATCCGCGGCGTCGCCGACCGCGATCTCGACGACGCGACGGTGCGCGCGATCGGCCACGCGGTCGGCCAGCGCGCGGCCGGTCCGGTAGCCGGTCCGGTAGTGGTCGGGCGAGACTGCCGGCTCTCGTCGCCGCGGCTGTTCGCGCAGCTGACCGACGGCATCCGCGTCCACGCCGAGGTGATCGACATCGGCGTCGTGCCGACGCCGGTCGCGTACTTCGCGGCGCACCACCTGGCGCCCGCGGCGACGGTGATGATCACCGGCAGCCACAACCCGCCCGAGGACAACGGCTTCAAGCTCCTGGTGCGCACCGAGGCGCTGCATGGCGCCGCGATCGCGGAGCTGTGCGACCGGGTGGCCGCGATCGCCGACGCGCCGGCGCCGCCGCCCGTGCGGGCGATGCACTCGCGCGACGTGATCGGCTCCTATCATTCGTATGCCGAGACACGGCTCCGCTTGGGCGATCGCCGGCCGAAGGTCGTGGTCGACGCGGGCAACGGCGCGGGCGGGCCGACGGCGGTGGGCTTCTACCGGCGCCTGGGCTTCGACGTCGTGCCGCTGTACTGCGAGCTAGACGGCCGGTTCCCGCACCACCACCCCGATCCGACGGAGCCGGCGAACGTCGCGGACCTGATCGCCGCGGTGCAGCGCGAGCACGCCGAGCTCGGGATCGCGCTCGACGGCGACGCCGATCGCCTCGGCGTGGTCGACGCGACGGGCCGGATCCTCTGGGGGGATCAGCTGATGATCCTGCTCGGCAAGGCGCTGCTCGCCGAGGTGCCGGGCGCGGGCATGGTCGGCGAGGTCAAGTGCTCGCAGGCGATGTACGACGAGCTCGAGCGCGCGGGCGGCCGGATCGAGATGTGGAAGGTGGGGCACTCGCTGATCAAGGCGCGCATGAAGGAGACGGGCGCGCTGCTCGCGGGCGAGATGTCCGGCCACCTGTTCTTCGCGCACCGCTGGCTGGGCTTCGACGACGCGATCTACAGCGGCGCGCGCCTGCTCGAGCTGCTCTCGCGGCAGCAGCGCACGCTGGCCGAGCTCGCCGGGGCGCTGCCGGTCATGATCAACACGCCGGAGCTGCGCATCCCGTGCGAGGACGAGCGCAAGGTCCAGATCGTGGCGGAGGTGACGGCGCGGCTCTCGCGCGACCCGGCGGTGCAGGGCGTCGTCGACATCGACGGCGTGCGCGCGCGGTTCGACGGCGGCTGGGCGCTCGTCCGCGCGTCGAACACGCAGCCGGTGCTCGTGATGCGCTGCGAGGCGGTCTCGGCCGAGCGGCTCGCGGAGATCCGGGCCGCGGTCGACGCGCACCTCGAGGCGGTGCGGTCGTGAGCTTCTCCATCGGCATGGATCTGGGCGGCTCGAACCTGCGCGCGGGGGCGTTCCGCGGCCCCGATGACGCGGCGCCGGCCGTGTCGCACCGCGAGCCGGTGGGCGAGGACCGCGCGCCGGGCGCGATCGTCGAGCGCGTCGCGGCCGTCGTGGAGCGGCTCGCCGAGGCAGCCGGCGCCGCCGCAGGCGTCGACGCCGCCGCAGGCGCCGGCCCGATCCCGGTCGGCATCGGCATCGCCGCGATGCTGCGCGACGAGCGCGGCACGGTGGCGCGCTCGCCGCACCTGCGCTGGCACGACGTGCCGTTCGGCGAGCTCTTGCGCGCGCGCCTGGGGCCGCGCTTCGCGACCGGCATCTACAACGACGTCAACGCCGTGACGTGGGGCGAGGCGGTCGCGGGCGCGGCGCGCGGCTGCCGCGACGTGCTCGCGGTCTACGTCGGCACGGGCATCGGCGGCGGCGTGATCGCGGGCGGCCGGCTCCAGACCGGCGTGTCGAACTGCGCCGGCGAGATCGGCCACGTGAAGGTGCGGTGGGACGACGCGGCGGCGCCGTGCAACTGCGGCGGCCGCGGCTGCGTCGAGGCGTACGTCGGCGGCAGCTACCTCGATCGACGGATCCGCCACGAGCTCGCGGGCGGCCGGAAGCGGACCTCCGCGATCCGGATCGCGGGCGGCATCGAGCACGTCACGGTGGCGCACGTGGACCTGGCGGCGGCCGAGGGGGATGACTGGGCGCTCGGGCTGTGGCACGAGCTCGCGCCGCTCCTGGCGGTGTCGCTCGCGAACGCGCTCGCGGTGCTCAACTCCGAGCGGCTCGTCCTGGGGGGCGGCGTGCTCTCGCGGGCGCCGACCCTCGTGTCGCTGACGGACATCGCGCTGCAGATCGTGGCCCCGCCGCCGATCCTCGAGCCGCTCGAGGTGGTGATGGCGGAGCTGGGGGATGACGCGGGCGTGGTGGGCGCGGCGCGCCTGGCAGCGGCAGGCATCTCGGTCACTTAGGGAGATCTCTGCGGAGGCTGCACCCGCCTCTGCGGTTTTCGCAGGGGGCCGGGGTGCTGTTTCAACGTGATCTCAATGGGTTAGGTGTGGCACCGCGGCTGCACTATGTCCGCCTCGTGCAGCTCGATAGAGCTCGCGGTTTCAAGGAGATCGCTATGAATATCAAGGCGCTTATCACCACCCTGCTCGTCCTCGGTACCTCTTCGGCCGCCATGGCCCGTCCGGTCGTCGTCTCTGGTTACGCGGGTGCGCCGATCGTCCGCGATCACCGTACGAACCGCGCTCCGGCCCCGGCCCCGGCGCCCGTCGTGGTGCAGCCCGCGCCGCCGCCGTTCGTGCCGCCGCATGCGCAGCCCGCGCCGCCGCCGTTCGTGCCGCCGCATGCGCAGCCCGCGCCGCCGCCGTTCGTGCCGCCGCATGCGCAGCCCGCGCCGCCGCCGTTCGTGCCGGCGCCGGTCGAGGTGAAGCCCGCGCCGCCGCCGTTCGTCCCGCTGTGGGTCACGCTCGGCACGGAGAGCCGGATCGTCGATGGCGCGATGGCGTTCCACGTCGGCCAGCAGATGGGCCGCTTCATCGCCATCAAGCTGCAGCACACCTCGGGCAAGTCGCTCATCAACCGCGTCGAGATCAAGTTCGCGAACGGGCAGACGCAGGTGGTCGCGCTGAACAAGTACCTGACCGCGTCGGCCCCCACGATCACGATCGATCTCGCCGGCGAGGCCGCGCGCGGCATCAAGGGCGTGACCGTCATCGGCCGCAACGCCCGGTCGTCGGAGTACAGCGTGCTCGCCATCTGATCGGAGCGCCAGGCGTCCTCTCTTACTTGGCTTGGCTTACATCTAGGAAGCGTGAGACGGCCGGCGCCCCGGCCGTTTCGCTATTTTCGGGGTCGATGCACGACACGCAGCATGAAGGTCCCGCGCGTCCCGCGATCGATCGAATCCTCCTCGTGCCGCGCTGGAGCGGCACCGCGGCGAGCGACTGCTATCCGTGGCTCTCGCGCGAGCTCGCGGCGCGGGCGCCGGGGCTCTCGCTCGAGGTGGTGCCGCTCCTGCCCGCGCCGGATCGTCCCGAGATCGAGCCGTGCGTCGCCGCTTGTGTCGCCGCGCTCGGCGCGGCGGAGGCGGCGCGCACGGTGCTCGTCGGGCACAGCGTCGGCTGCCAGGTGGCGATGCGCGCGCTCGCGCGGCTGCCGGACGGCGTGCGCGTATCGGCCCTCCTCGGCATCGCGGGCTGGTGGACGGTGGATCGGCCGTGGGAGACGCTGCGCCCCTGGATCGAGACGCCGTTCGATCACGGCCGTGCCGCGGCGCGGTGCGGCCGCGCCCTGGTGCTGCTATCGGACGACGATCCCTACACGAGCGACTGCGCGGAGACGGCGCGTCGCTTCGAGGCCGCGCTGCGCGCAGAGATCGAGATCGTGCCAGGGAGGCGCCACTTCAATGCGCCGGAGGAGCCCGAGGTCATGGACGCGCTGATCCGGCTCGCCGGGATGCGGCGCTAGCGCGCGCGCTGGCTCAGCGAGCGTTGGCGAGCGCCGATCACTCGTTTGCTCGATTTCTCGACGGAGAGCGGCGCTCGTACGCGGCGCGCTCGCGCGCGGCGCGCGCAGAAAAGTTGCCCCCGGCCGCAAGCTCCCGTACGGCATTTATCGAAGATGAGCTCGGGGACCGCGGCAGCGCCGGAGATCGATGATCGGTGGGGTATCCCCCCGCAGGTCGAGGGGCGCCCGGCCGCGATCCTGAAGGGCGGGCCGCGCGGGCTCGAGATCCTCGTGGATCGCGACGCTGCGGTGGACGCGATCGCGGCGGCGCTGACGCGCCGGCTCGAGGAGGCGCCGGGCTTTTTCCGAGGCAGCGACGTGCGCGTGCGGATCGACGGCGCGCTCCCGTTGGGTTGCCTCGCGCGGCTGGAGGAGATCGCGGCTCGGTTCGAGCTGTCGATTGTCGAGGTCGGGCCTCGAAAGCCGACCTCGGCCGCGTCGCGGCGGGAGGGGAGGGAGGCCAGCGCGCCGGTGCCACAGCCGGCGCTCGCGGCTGGAACGGCGCCTGCGGCCGTGGCTCCGAGCTCGTCGGCGGCGCTCGTGTTGGCGCCCGAGTCCATCGAGATCGAGGCCGCGCCGGCGATCGCCGCCGAGTCGTCACTGGAGGCGGTGCAGGCTTCGTCGTCCGTGCAGATATCTGCGCCGGAGGTCGCGCAGGCGGCCACGCGCGAGATCGAGGCAGCGATCGCGGAGGCGCTCGAGGCCGCGGCACCGGTGCCCGCGCCCGAGGTGGCCGCTGCGCCTGCGCCGGAAGCCGCTGCGCCTGCGCCGGAAGCCGCTGCGCCTGCGGCGCCGGAAGCTGCGCCTGCGGCGCCGGAAGCTGCGCCGGCCGCGCCGGAAGCCGTGGCCGCCGCGATGGAAGCCGTGGCTGCCGCGCCGGAGCGGACGCGCATGGTCGTCGGCCCGGTCCGGTCCGGCGTCATCCTCGATCACCCCGGCAACCTCGTCGTCGTCGGCGACGTGAACCCGGGCGCCGAGGTCCGCGCCGAGGGCAACATCGTCATCCTCGGCCGGCTGCGCGGCATCGCGCACGCCGGCATCGGCCGCGAGCGCGGCTTCATCCTCGCGCTGCGGCTCGAGCCGCAGCAGCTGCGGATCGGCCGGCTCGTCGCGCGCGCTCCCGACGCGTCGAGCAGCGGGACCGAGATCGCTTACGTCACCGACAAGAACATCGTCGTCGAACGCTACGCCGGCAAGCTCCCGTCTGGCCTTGCGGCCGGCATCTAGGAGGATCCATGGGTCGCGCCATCGTCATCACATCCGGGAAGGGCGGCGTCGGCAAGACGACCGTCACCGCCAACCTCGGCGCCGCGCTCGCCCTGCTCGGCAAGTCGGTCGTCCTGATCGACGCCGACATCGGGCTCCGCAACCTCGACGTCGTCATGGGCCTCGAGAACCGCATCGTCTATCACGTGGTCGACGTGGTGCAGGGCAAGTGCACGGCCCAAAAGGCGCTCATCAAGGATCGCCGGATCGAGAACCTGTGGCTGCTCCCCGCGTCGCAGACCGACGACAAGGACGCCGTCACGCCCGAGGACATGCGCGCGCTCGTGCACGAGCTCAAGCTCACGCACGACTTCGTGCTCATCGACTGCCCGGCCGGGATCGAGCAGGGCTTCAAGAACGCGATCGCCGGCGCCGACGAGGCCGTGGTCGTGGCGACGCCCGAGGTCTCGTCGATCCGCGACGCGGATCGCGTGATCGGCCTGCTCGCCGCGAGCGGCCTCGAGGCGCGGCTGATCGTGAACCGGATCTCGCCGCACCTCGTGAAGCGCGGTGACATGCTGTCGCAGGCGGACGTGATCGAGATCCTCGCGCTCGAGCTGCTCGGCGCGATCCCGCTCGACGAGCAGATCGTCGCCACGACGAACAAGGGCGTGCCCGCGGTGCTCGAGGGCAAGTCACTCGCGTCCAAGGAGCTCATGAAGATCTCGCGCAAGCTCGCGGGCCTCGAGGTCTCCGAGCGCGAGACGGCCCGCGGCTTCTTCGCGCGGCTCGCGAGCGTGCTCGGCCTGTCGCCTACCCCCGCGTGAGGAGGATCGCCATGTGGAAGGGAATCACGGGCTTCTTTCTGGGCAAGCAGTCGAGCCGCGAGGTCGCCAAGGGCCGCCTGCACCTCGTGCTCGCGCACGACCGCGTCGGCCTCGACGGCGGGCGCCTGCAGGAGATGCGGCAGGAGATCGCGGCGGTGATCGCGCGCTACGTGCCGATCGACGCCGAGGCCGTCGAGATCCAGATCGAGACGCGCAGCCGCGAGACGCAGCTGACCGTCTCGACGGCCGTCCCGGCGCGCACGCACTGAGCGCGCCGCGTCGCCGCGTCGCCGCCGCTCGCCGCTCGCCGCTCGCCGCTCGCCGCTCGCCGCTACGGCGTGAACGTGGCCTTGACCGCGGTGACCGCGAAGCCCACGGACAGCGCGGCCTGGCCTTCGATCAGCATGTCGGGCGCGAGCAGCGACTTGATCAGCGAGTTGTTGCGGATCTCGTCGAGCGTGATCACGCAGTCCTTCGGCATCGTGTCGAACAGGCCCAGGTACGTCTTGCCGTCCGAGCCGATGGCGCAGCCGCAGTCGGGCGGGGCCGTGCCCGGGCAGTCGGCCATCTCCACCGCGCTCGCCGTCTGATGGATCGCGGGGAGGAGCCGGGTGTCGACCTGGCTCTGGGAGATCGCGCCGGCGATCACGCTCTGGCCCACCGCGTTGGCCGAGACGAGCTGGAGCCGGACGTGCGCGCCGATCAGATCGAGCACGACCGGCGCCGCGCCGCCGAACCCGAACAAGAGCGCCACCTGCAGGTGGCCGGGCCCGGCCGTGAGCGTGTTGCTCAGGATCGTACCGCCGAGCGGCAGATCGCGCGCCGATCCCGGCGCGAGGTCGAACATGCCGGTGCCGCCGAGGTGACGCCGGCAGGTCGTGTCGGTCGGGCTGTTGCAAGGCGCCGGCCGTGGATTGGCGCCGGTGTACATCGTGAACATCGCGGCCGTCGGCGCGCTGCCGCCGAGCTGGGCCTCGGCGAGCATCAGGATCGAGCCGCGCGCGACCGCGGTGCTGGTCGCGGCCTGGATGTCGAAGCCCTGGCCAGAGAGCGTGGCGATCACCAGGCCGAGCTGGTTGTCGATGACCTGGTCTCCGTTGAGGTCGAGGCCGTACTCGCGGGCCTGGTTGTTGTTCATCGGCACGAGCTGGTTGTCGATCACCCAGCGGTGGACGACGGCCGGCGGCGCGTCCGGCGGCGCGTCCGGCGGCGCCGGCGCGTCAGGGCCGGGGTTCTCGCTGACGTTGCCGCACGCCGCCGCGGCGCAGGCCGCGCCGAGCAGGGCGCCGAAACGCAAAATGCCGCGCATAGGCGCGAAACCTATCACGCGGCATTCGCCGGTCGCCGTGACGGAAGTCGGGCTACCTGCGGATCGTGGCCTTGACCGCCGAGACCTTGAGGCCGAGCGAGAGCGCCATCTTGCCGTCGATGGTGACGTCCGGGGCGAGCAGGCTCTTGATGAGCGGCGCGTTCGAGATCTCCTCGACGGTGAGCACGCAGTTCTTCGGGTTCGTGTCGAACAGGCCGAGGACCGTCTTGCCCGTCGAGTTCGCCATGCAGCCGCAGTCGGCGGCCGTGGGGGTCGGGCAGTCCTCCGTGATGATCGGCACGAGCTGCGTGTGGATCGCCGGGATGACCTGCGTGTTCAGGTCCTCCTGCGTGAGCGCGCCGGCGACGATGACGCTGTCGATCTTGTCCGCGCTGATGCCCGTGGCCTTCGCGCGGGCGCCGCTCAGATCGAGCTGGACGCCCTGCGGGCCGCCGAGCGCGATCTTGAGAGAGATGTTGCCGGGGCCGCCGGTGAACGTGCCGCCGGCGATCTTGCCGGTGACCTTGGCGTCCGTGGGCGAGTCGGTCCCGATGGAGAAGCTGCCGTTGCCGTCGAGGTGCTTGCGGCAGGTCGTGTCGGTCGTGCTCGCGCAGGCGGCCGGCATCGGCATGTCACCGAGGAAGACCTGGAGGCCGACGGCGCCCGCGCTCGAGAAGTTCTCGGCCTGCACTTCCATGAGGAGGATGATGCCGCCCTCGTTGACCGCCGTGTCGACGGCCGCCTGGACGTTGAAGCCCTGGCCGCCGAGCGTGGCGAGGACCGAGCCCAGCTGATTGTCGACGACCTTGTCTCCGTTCAGGTCCAGGCCGAACTCCGTCGCGGTTGGGCTGGAGGTCGGCACGAAGGTCTGGCTGACCACGTACGCGGTGACTGGCCCCTTCGGCTCGATGTCACCTTCTTCACCGCCACCGCATGCAGCAGCGAGCGTCAACGCCGACGAGAGAAACAAGATCGAATGAACGCGAGACATAATGATTTAACCCCTGGGCTAGTTCGAGTCGGTGCGGTTCTAGCGCAGAACCGCGCACGGGCACAATAACGGCGAACATGGCCCCAAGGCCGTGATCTCTGCCATGGGGCACACCTCACGTTTCGTAACGCGTCGCGTGGCTCACGGGACGCCGTCGAAGCGTACCTTGGCGCCGGCCACGACCTGATGCGATCGGGTCCAGCCGCCGTTGACCTCGAGGACGTACAGCGACGGTTTTCCGACGCTGCGCAAGGTCTCCGTCTTGGGCTCGGCGTTCTCCACGATCCCCGCGATCGTCAGGTCGCGCGCGATGAAGATCATGTCGAGCGGGATCAGCGTATTCCTCATGTAAAAGGTGTGGTCTTCCTCTTCTTTCATGAGGAAGAGCATCCCGGCGTCGAGCGGGAGGTTCTGGCGGAACATGAGGCCGCGCTGGATGGTGGGCGGCGTGGACACCACCTCGACGCGGACGGCGATCTCGCCGGTGGGCGAGGAGAGGAACACGCGCGGCTGGCCGGCCGCGGCCGGCGGCGGATCGGGCGGGGGAGACACGGTCGAGACCTCCTCGCGCTTGCCGCTCGTGGAGCAGGCAGCCGCGACGACCAGCAGCAGGATCCGGCGCACGGGGAGACGCTACACGGCCGAGGTGGCCGGCGCCAGTGCGGGGCGGGGCGGCGCGGGGCGGCGCGGGGCGGCGCGGGCGGGCGCGGGGCGGCGCGCAAGCGGTTCAGAAGATCGCGCGGAGCAGCGCAACGATTGCGTAGACCGAGAGCGAGATCGTCCCGATGAACAACGCCGCGGCGCCGACGACCAGGAGCCAGTCGCGCGCCGTGGCCCGGCCGCCGCTGTCGGCGCGCTCCGCGAGCAGCCGCACGTTGCGCTCGTTCGCGCGGAAGCCGAGGTCGAACAGGTCGCCGATCAGCGGGATCACGCCGACCAGCGCGTCGACGGTCAGGTTCAGCAGCATGCGCGCGATGACGACGGGCGACATCCGGCGGCGGAGGGCGATGGCCACCGTGTAGAGCCCGAGCAGCGAGCCGGCGAGGTCGCCGCCGCCGGGGATGAGCAGGCCGAGCAGCGGATCGACGAAGTAGCTGTCGAGGATTCGCGCCAGGGTCTGGACGCGCTTGATCTCGGGATCGGTCATGGTCGCCAGCACCCGGCCACGCCGCGGCGCCGGGTCGTCATTGTACGTCGGCCTGTACGAATATGCCGGACGGGACGCCGGACGACCGATGAGCTCCTGATGGGTCGGCATGGTGCTGTGTGAGGCACACCGCGTGCCGGCTGCCGTAGACTCTGGCGATGGCGTACGCGGTGGTGACGCGCGATCGCGAGGGCGCCGCGCCCTACGCCGCGGCGCTCGCCCCGCTCGGGCTCGAGGTGGTGGCGATGCCGGTGACGCGGACGGAGCCTCCGGAAGATCCCGACGCGCTCGCCCGCGCGCTCGCCCGCGGCGGCCACGCGGCGATCGTGTGCGCGAGCGCCCGGGCGGCGGCGGCGCTCGTGGCGGCGGCCGAGCAGCAGGCCGCGGGCCCGGCCGGCGCGCCCCCGCTCCCCGAGGTGTGGGCGGTGGGGCCGGCCACGGCGCGCGCGCTCGAGGCCGGGCGGATCCGCGCGATCGTGCCCGACGGCGTGCGAGACGGCGCACAGCTCGCCCAGGCGATGATCGCGGCGCGCTCGCTCGCCGGCGCGCGCGTCTTGATCCCGCGCGCCGCGGACGGCCGCGAGGAGGTGATCGCGGGCCTCTGCGCCGCGGGCGCCGAGATCGACGACGTGATCGCGTACCGGACGGTCGCCGCGCCGGCCAGCGATCCGGCGCTCGCCGCGGGGCGCGCGCGGCTCCTGGCGGGGGACGCGGCGATCTGCGTCGTGCTCGCCCCGTCGCAGGTCGCGGCGCTGGCCGCGCTCGTGCCGCTGGCGCCGCTCTCGTTCGCGGCGATCGGCGAGACCACAGCCGCGGCGCTGCGGGCGGCCGGCGCGGGAGCGGTGGCCGTCGCGGCTACCCCGACGCCCGCGGGAATAGCAACCGCGGTCCGGTCGGTGTATCCACGGAAGCCATGAACTACCCCGAGTACCGGCCGCGCCGGATGCGGCGCACCGAGGGCCTGCGCCGGATGGTCCGCGAGACGCGGCTGTCCGTCGATGACTTCGTCTATCCGCTGTTCGTCGTGCCCGGCTCGGGCGTCGAGAAGCCGATCGGCTCGATGCCGGGCCAGTCCCACTTCTCCGTCGACAAGGCGGTGGACGCGGCCTCGCGCGCCGCGGACCTCGGGATCCCCGCCGTCATCCTGTTCGGCATCCCCGAGCACAAGGACGCTGTGGGCAGCGAGGCGTGGAAGGAGTCGGGCGTCATCCAGAAGGCGATCCGCGCCATCAAGAAGGCGCGCCCGCAGCTCGTCGTCATGGCCGACGCGTGCTTCTGCGAGTACACCGATCACGGCCACTGCGGCGTCCTCACCGAAGGCGAGCTCGACAACGATGCCTCGCTCGAGAACCTCGCGCGCGCGGTCGTGTCGTACGCCAAGGCGGGCGTCGACGTGGTGGCGCCGTCCGGGATGCTCGACGGCTTCGTCGGCGCGTGCCGCGAGAGCCTCGACGAGGAGCACTTCGACCAGGTCGCGATCATGGCGTACTCGGCGAAGTACGCGTCGGGGTACTACGGCCCGTTCCGCGAGGCGGTGGACTCGACGCCGCAGTTCGGCGATCGCCGCGGCTACCAGATGGATCCGGGCAACGTCGCCGAGGCGGTGCGCGAGACGGCGATGGACGTCGCCGAGGGCGCCGACATCGTGATGGTGAAGCCGGCGCTCGCGTACCTCGACGTGATCCGCGCGGTCTCCGACGAGGTCAACATGCCGATCGCCGCGTACAACGTGAGCGGTGAGTACGCGATGATCGAGGCGGCCGCCGAGCGCGGGTGGATCGACAAGGAGCGCGTCGTGCTCGAGACGCTCACCGGCATCCGGCGCGCGGGCGCCGACATCATCATCACGTACCACGCGCCCTACGCGGCCAAGCTGCTCGCGCGCTAGCGCTAGTTCATCTTCTCGACGTGGCGCGCCTCGCCCTGCGCGGGGACGATCACGGTGACGGTGCGGCTCACGCCGAGCTGCGGGTTCGTGAACGTCACGCGGTGGGCGCCGACCGGGAGCTTCAGCATCGCCGGCGTCTCGTGCTGCTTCGGGTCGCCGTCGACGGTGAAGAACGCCCAGGGCAGCGCGTTGATCCAGAGCGGGCGCAGCGGGCCGGCCGCCGCGGCGCTGCCCTCGCCGCTGCCCGGGCCGGGGCCGATGCCGGCGTCCGCGGCGCGCGGGACGACCCGGACGATCGCGGCGTCGGTCGGGCGCCGCGGCCGGTCGTCGGCGTCGGGCACGGGCGCGGCATCGGACGGCGGCTCGTCGGTGGCGTCGGGCGCCGGCGCGGGCGCGGCATCGGGGCCAGGCGACGGCTCGCCGGCGGCGTCGGGCGCCGCGAGCGCGACCTGCGGGGCGTCGGCCGGCGCGTCGTCACGGCGGCTCGCGCCGGCGAGGTAGGCCAGGACGAGCCCCGCGGCGAGCGCGAGCGCGAGCGCGCCGAGCAGGACGCGGCGCCGGGCCGGGCTGGGCGCGGCCGCCGGGGCCGCGGCGCCGGCCCGCGCGTTGGCGGCGAGCGCGGCCGCGGCGCCGGCCCGGGCGTCTGCGGCGAGCGCGTCTGCGTCGGCGTCGTCGGCGTCGTGCGCGTCGGCGTCCGGCGCGGCCGCGGCGGCCTCGCCGCGCGGCGCCCACGGATCGATCACCGCGTGCCCGTCCGATGGCAAGAGCAGGCGCGCCGGCGACGGCGCGGCCGGCGGCGGCGTGGTCGCCGGTCGCGCGCGGCCTACGGGCGGCGGCGCGGTCGTCGGGCGCCCGCGCCCCGTGGGCGGCGGCACCGTCCCCGCGCGCCGCGTCGGTGATGGCAGCGGCAAGGTCCCCGCCCGCGGCACCTGCGCCGGCGGCGGCGCGGTCCCGGTGCGCGCGCGCGGCGGCTGGGGCGGCGGGCTCGGCGGCGGCTCGTCCTCGTCGGCCGCGGTCTCGGCGACCGAGCGCTGCGTGTGCGAGCCGCCCCGGATGCTCTGCTCGCCGTCGTCGAGGAACGTGACGATCGCGCTCCCGTCGGGGACGACGTCGGCGTCGGCGGGCGCGTCGCGCTCGTCGCCCCACCGCGCGGCGAGCCACTCCTCGAGCCGCTTCGTCGGCGCCAGGCCGCCCTCGCGGACGCGCTCGCCGATCATGAACGCGTCGAGCGCCTCGGCCATCTCCTGCGCCGTCGAGAACCGCGCCTCTGGATCCACGGCGGTGGCGCGGCGGATGACGTCGGCGAGCGCGGGCGGGATGCTGGCGGGGATCTCCGGCAGCTCGCCGGAGCGGGCGACCGCGATCGTCGCGGTGCGATCGTCCGCGGGCCGGACGTGATCGCCGGTGAGCGACTCCCACAGCACGATGCCGAGCGCGTAGACGTCGGCGCGCGCGTCGACGGGGACGCCGTTCGCCTGCTCGGGCGCCATGTACGCCGGCGTCCCGAACAGGCCCGCGGCCTCGCCGACGACGGCGGCGATGCCGAAGTCGGCGAGCTTGACCTCGCCCTCCCAGGACAGGAGCACGTTGCGCGCGGTCACGTCGCGGTGGATGACCTGCTCGCGGCGGCGGTGCGCGTGATCGAGCGCGTGGCAGCACTCGGCGGCGACGAACGCGGCGAGCATCGGGGGCATGCCGCTGCCGCGCTGGCGGAAGAGCGAGCTGCCGAGATCGCGCCCCTCGATGTACTCCATCGCGAGGAAGACGTGATCGCCGATCCGGCCGAAGTCGAAGACCGGGACGATGTTCTGCTGGACCAGCGACATCGAGAGCTGGGCCTCGCGGATGAACATGTCGAGGAAGCGCGGATCGCGGTGGCGATCGCGGCGCAGGCGCTTGATGACGAGGCGCTTCTCGACGCCGGCGACGCGGCGGCGGGCGAGGTAGACGTCCGCCATTCCGCCGCGCGCCAGCGGGCGGAGCAGCTCGTAACGTCCCAGCGCCGGCACCGGGGCGAATTATACCGTTCAGGCGGCCGGAGGAGCCGGAGGCGAGGCTGGCACAGGTGCAAATTGACGAACCGCGGCGGGGGTCGGATAGTCTACGGGTGCGCGCTGCCCTCGTCGCGATCCTCGCCCTCGCGGCGACGGAGACGGCCCGGGCCGCGCCGTCGGCCGACGTCGTCGTGACGTGGTCGGCGACGCCGCCCGGCCCGATGGGCGACGCCGTCGCCGACACCGCCGCCCGCGCCGGCGCCTCGTACGTCGACGCGAGCCCCGAGGCCGTGCCCCTCCCCGATCCCCGGCCGCTCATCAAGCGCGGCATCGCCGCGTACGGCAGCCTCGAGTTCGACGCCGCGCTCACCGCGCTCGACGCCGCCACGGCCATCGTCGATCAGACCGGCGCGGCGCAGGTCGACTCGGCCACCCTCGGCGACCTGTTCCTGCACCGCGCCCTGACGCACACCCAGCGCGGCGACGACTCGCGCGCGTGGGACGACTTCCTCGGCGCCGCGGGCATCGATCCGACGCGCGTGCTCGATCCCGCCGGGTTCCCGCCGCGCGCCGTCGAGCGGTTCGAGCAGGCGCGCGCCCAGATCGCCGCCACGCCGCGCGGCCGCGTGAAGCTCGTTGGCCCGCCGGGCTGCAAGGTCCGGATCGACGGCGCCGCCATGGGCGCCGCCGAGCTCGAGCTCGCGTTCGGACGGCACTGGCTCGATGCCGTGTGCGAGGGCCGCGCGGCCGTGCGCCGGCGCCTGCTCGTCGATCGCCCGATCCTCGAGGTGCCGCTCGCGGGCGCCGAGATCAAGCCGCCCGACGACGCGGCGCTCCTGATCCAGGCGCGCACGGCGTCGGCGCGCGCGATCGTGGCGGTGACGGTGGTCGCGCGCGCCGCGGTGGTGCGCCGGATCGGCGTGGACGGCAAGGAGCAGGATCGCGCCTCGGTCGCGCTGCGCGGCGCGCCGGCCGCCGACGCCCGCGCCGTCGCGCTCGCGGTCGGCCGGATGCTCGCGCCGCCGTCGCCGGCCGAGAAGCTGCCGTGGTACCAGTCGCGCTGGATGTGGGCCGCCGCCGGGGCCGCCGCGGTGAGCGCGATCCTGATCCCGCTCGCGGTGACGAGCGGCGGCAGCGCGCCGACCGTCAGCGTGCGGCCGAGCGGCGTGCCGGGGGACTGGTGATGCGGCTCGGGCTCGCCGGGCTCGCCGGGCTCGCCGGGCTCGCCGGGCTCGCCGGGCTCGCCGGGTGCGACAACGACGTCACCGTGCACCCGGTGATCGAGAGCCCGCCGGGCGACAGCGTGTTCAGCGAGCTCGACACGATCGAGCTGTCCGTCGCGATCGACGGCGAGATCGAGCCGCTCGTCTCCGCGATCTTCCGGCGCGGCGAGACGATCGAGCTCGGCGGCGTGCCGTACGGCGAGAACCTCGTCATCCACATGCTCGGCCGCGTCAACAACTCCGAGGTCGCGTACGGCAGGACCTGCCGGTTCGCGGTGCGCGCCGGGCAGGACCCGCCCGCGCCGCACCTCTACTTCTCGCGGACCGTCGGGTGGGCGATCTCGGCGTTGCCGCCGAACCCCGTCCGCCTCGGCGGCACGGCGCTCACGAGCCGCAGCGGCAGCGCGCTGTACGTCGGCGGCCGCGATCAGCGCGACGGGAACATCCTCGGCGCCGATCGCTTCGATCCGACGACCGGCCAGTTCGATCAGCTCGCGATGCTCTCGCCCCGGCTCGGCGGCTCGGCGGCGAGCCTCGGCGACGGGCGCGCGCTCCTCGTCGGCGGCGTGGACGAGCAGGATCGGGTCGCGACGCACATCGATCTGATCTCCATCGACGCCACCCGGGAGCAGGCGCTCCGCGAGATCCAGGCCGAGCAGCTCGGCTCCGTCAACGCGCCCGCGCTCGCGACCCTCTCCGACGGCAGCGTCGTGGCGATCGGCGGCCGCGACGCGGCCGGCAAGGCGTTCGAGCTCGGCACCGCGATCGCCAGCGACGGCGGCGGCATCACGATCCGCACGCTCACCCGCGCCAGGCTCGCGTTCCCGCGCTACGGCCACACGCTGACGCGCCTGTCCGACGACCTCGGCGCGCCGGTCCTGATCGCGGGCGGCCGGAACGAGAGCGGCGCGGCGGTGCAGGCGGCCGAGCTCTACCGCCCGCTCATCGAGCAGATCGCGCCGCAGAACGAGTTCTCGAAGATGATCCAGGTGCCGCGCTGGGATCACACGGCCGTCCGCCTCCCCGATGGCAGCGTCGTGATCGTGGGCGGTCGCAACGCGTCCGGCCCGGTCCCCTCGATCGAGGTGTTCACGATCGAGACCGGCTTCGTCGTGCAGGGCCTCCTGCCGCTCGGCTCGGGCCTCACCGAGTTCTCGGCCACGCCGCTCCCAGACGGCCGCGTCCTGATCGCGGGTGGCCGGGACGCCGCGGGCCGCGCCGTCGACGCCGCGCTGATCGTGCGGATCGATCCGCTCGGCGGCGGCATCGATCTCGTCAACACCGATCGGCTGACCGTCCCGCGCGCCGGCCACCAGGCGACGCTCCTCTGCGACGGCACGGTCCTGCTCGTCGGCGGCACCAGCGTCGCGATGCCGGCCGAGCGCTACAATCCGCCGTCGAGCGGCCGCCGCTAGCAGCCGCCGCGAGCCGCCCCCGCCCGGGGGCTAGCCCGCTTTGCTAGCCCGCTTTGCTCGGCGGGGGCTTGAGGCCCAGCCGCTCCATCTTGTAGATGAGCGCGCGCCGCGAGATGCCGAGCCGCTGCGCCGTGCGGGTCTGGTTGCCGCCGTACTGCTCGAGCGCCTCGACGATCGCCGCGCGCTCGAGGTCCGCGAGCTGATCGCGCAGGTGATCGCGGATCGAGCCGTCGGGCAGGGTCGCCGGGCGGGCGCGCCGGCCCGCGTCGCACACGCGATCGGGCAGGTCCTCGGCGGTGATCGTGCCGCTCGTCTGGACGACGACGGCGCGCTCGAGCGCGTTGCGCAGCTCGCGGACGTTGCCGGGCCAGTCGTGGCTGCGCAGCGCGAGCTGGGCGTCCTCGGACAGCTGCGGCGCGGGCTGGCCGAGCTCCTCGGCGACGCGCCGCGCGAAGTGCTGCGCGAGCGGCACGATCTCCTCGGCGCGGTCGCGCAGCGGCGGCACCGCGAGCGTGAAGCCGGCGAGCCGGAAGTAGAGGTCCTCGCGGAAGCGGCCGGCGCGCACCTCGGCCTCGGCGTCGCGGTGGGTGGCCGCGATGATCCGCACGTCGACCGGGATCTCGTCGGTGCCACCGACGCGCGTGATCACCTTGCGCTCGAGGACGCGCAGCATCTTGGCCTGCAGCGCGGGCGCCATCTCGCCGATCTCGTCGAGGAAGATCGAGCCGCCGGCCGCGGCCTCGAAGAAGCCGATCTTGCGCCGATCGGCGCCGGTGAACGCGCCGCGCTCGTGGCCGAACAGCTCGCTCTCGAGCAGGTTCTCGGGGAGCGACGCGCAGTTGATCTTGACGATCGGGCCGGTGCGCCGGGCCGACCGCGCGTGGATCGCCTCGGCCACCATCTCCTTGCCGACGCCGGTCTCGCCGAGGATCAGGACCGACAGGCTCGAGTCCGCGATCCGATCGACGAGCGCGTAGATCCGGCGCATCGCCGGCGCGGCGACGACCAGATCGTCGTCCGAGCGGGCCTTCTGCGGCGCCGCCTTCGCGGCCATCACGAGGGCGCCCGGCGTGCGCGCCTGGCGGAGCGCCGCGCGCGCGCGCTCGAGCAGCTCGTCCGTGGTGCGGCCGTCCTCGGGCGCGACCGCGATCCCGGCGCGGATGTCGGCGCGGACGAGGCGGGCCTCGTCGATCAGCCGCCGGATCGCGCCCTCGGCCTCCTCGTGCCCCAGGCGCGGCAGGAGCAGCGCGAACTGATCGCCGCCATAGTCGCCGGCGAGGTCCATGATGCGGATCGAGCGGGCCATCGCCTCGACGACGGCGCCGTCGCCGCTGAGCTGCAGCGCCGCGAGCGCGACGCGGTGGCGGTAGCGGTGCGCGTGATCGAGCTCGGCCTCGAGGCGATCCTCGAACGCCTCGGCGTCGGCGACCCGCGACCGGCGCGCGACCGGGCTCGCGATGCCCACGAAGATCGTGGCCGGCCCGATCGAGATCTCGTCTCCCGGAGCGAGCGCGCGCACGCCCTCGATCCGATCGTTGTTGACGCGCGTGCCGTTGCGGCTCCCGAGGTCCTCCAGATCGAGGCGATCTCCGGCCCGGCGGAACCGGGCGTGGATGCGCGAGACCTTCTCGTGATCGACGACGATGGTCGCGCCGCGCGAGCGGCCGATCGTGACCTCGCCGCTGTCGGGCACGTCGATCACGGAGGACGAAGCTTCCTCGCCTTCGACATGGATGACGAGGAAGGTTCTGCGCGAGGGGGGGGCCGCGAGGGCGGCTGTGAGCTGTCCCGCATCGAGGGTGAGGTCGTTGGTCGCCATGGGAGTACGCGGATGCCCCGGTCTGTGGGGGACGTCGCGCTCGCAACGCGACGAAACGCCGAGGCACACCGATGGTACCTTGCTTGCAGTCGTGGTGGTCGGTGCGATGGCTCGTCATCTCGAGCGCGCTGGCGATCGCTGCGTGCGCAGACGATCCTGGCCTCATTCTTGATGTCCCGCCGGGTGATCATCCCGGGTTCACCGGACTCACCCTCGACTTCGTCACGGACACCGCGCTGCCCGCGCAGCTCGGGACCGGCCTCCGGATCGAGGACATCTATTTGAACGGCGCGGTGATCCGCGCGGTCGGGGACGCGACCACGCAGGACGAGCAACCGACGACCCGCCATGATCTCGCGCTGCACTGGGCGGCGGGCGTCGAGCCCGCCGATCTCTCGTTCGCGGCGGCGCCGGCCGGCGAGTACAGCTACGTCGAGCTCCGCATCGCCGGCCAGCCGGAGGCTCCCCGGCCCGAGTCCTTCGCGGTCCGCGGCCAGGTGCGGGACGGGCACTTCGGCGAGTGGACCGACTTCGTGATCCGCGCCGACGCGGCGACCGTGGTCGCCGCCGTCCCGGCGGCGCGGCAGCTCGAGGCTGGCCGGCCGCTCACGATCCGGCTCGAGCTGATCGTGAGCCGACTGCTCGCCGGCATCGACTGGGCGGCGCTCCCCGAAGGAGACGGCGGCGCGCTCGTGCTCGACGAGGAGACGCCGGACGAGCTCGCGCGCTTCTGCGCCGCGCTCGGCGGCGCGTTCCAGGCGCACTAGCCCGGATTATTCATGCGTAGGCGCGCCGGCTACCGGAAGCGGGCTGGAGCAGGTCGATGGGCACCAACGACAGCTCCGAGGAGCCGCTGAAGCTGGATCATGTTCGTCGAT
>Ga0247790_10000006_pt1 | contig 113235 bp, 87 predicted proteins | sample UWRJS171409R4_FD_179913 | JGI IMG/M metagenome (GOLD analysis project Ga0247790, IMG submission 179913) | Soil microbial communities from Arlington Agricultural Research Station in Wisconsin, United States - UWRJ-S171-409R-4 | ecosystem: Environmental > Terrestrial > Soil > Agricultural land...
TGCCACCCGGACGGGGGCCACCGTCCCGCGCGCCAGCAGCGGTCGGGTGGCCCCCGTCCGGGTGGCAGCTGCACACGGTCATGGGCTCGAACCGGACCAGCCGGCTGCGGACGAAGGCGCGCGCGAGCTGCGTCTGCCTCTTCGGGGTCACCTGCGGGGAACATGGCGTCTCGTGCATCGCTCCGCAGCACAACAGCAACCCGCGTACCGGCTCGCATCTATGCGAAATCTCTGCAGCGCCCTCCTCCCGGTGGTCGAGCACCTGCGTGCTCGCGCGAGCCCACCGCGCTCGTTGATGAGCCCGCGCACGCCGGCGCCCCTGGGCAACGCCGTTGGCCAGGGCGTGCGGAGCCCGGGCGAGTCGGCTCGCCGGGGGCCCGGGTAGCACCTCGCCGGGCGGGCTCGTCTTCAGTAGTTGCCGTCGCAGACGGTGCCGTTGCCCTCGGCCGCCTGCATGACGCCGTCGCCGCAGCAGTACCGCTGGCTCGTCGGCCCGGTCGTGACGCTCGCGCAGTCCGCGGGGCAGTTCGTGCAGCTCTCGCCAGCCTCGCAGGTGCCATCGCCGTCGCACGCGGGCGGAGCGCACGCCGGGACGGTCGCGCAGTTGGTGTCGGCGCAGTCGAGCGCGCCGTCGCAGTCGTTGTCGAGCCCGTCGGCGCAGACGGTCTCCGCGGTCGGCGGGACGCCACAGTCGGCCGGGCACGAGCACCGCGTCTCGCCGCCGCTACAGGTGCCGTCGCCGCACGCCGGCCCCATCGCGCCGAGGCTGTACTTCTCCGCGTACGGCGTGGCCAGGCTACCGTCGGCGGGGAACGTGGGCGGCGGGCGGCCGCCCACGACGTCCATCCAGCCCATGGCGCCCTGATCTTCGTGCTCGAGGATGTGGCAGTGCATGATCGTGCGGCCCTCGTAGACGCTGCTCGTCGCGGCATTCAGATCGAACCGGACCGAGCACGGCTGCGTGATGACGTCGTAGTACTCGCCCGGCTCGAAGCTGCCGGTGCAGTCCACGGACTGCACGTGATAGATGTGGAGGTGGAACGGGTGCTGGGTGTTGCCGGACAGGCCCCAGTGCTGGATCTGGTTGGCGGGCAGCGTGAGGTTCGGGACGTCCATGTCGAACGACATGCCGTTGAGCGCGCGCGCCCCCATGCGGATCACTTCGTTGTGCACGGACGCCGCGCCGCGCAGGTCGCGCAGGTACACCGGCCGGATCGCCGACCACGTCCCGCCGGTGCTGCCGCCGCTGTACGGCCCGACCGCCGTGTTGCCCGCGGGGCCGACGAGCACGCTCGCGACCGTGCTGCCGTTGATCGTGATCGTCGAATCGCTCGTGCAGCGCACCGCGAGGTCGGCGCGCGAGGCGCCGGTGAGGCTGATCGCGCGGGTCGGCAGCGCCTTGGGCGCGGTCGTGCGCCACACGCCGTCGCGCGCGAGCAGCTCGACCTCGCAGCCCGCGCCGATCCCGAGCGTCTTCTCCGTCGCGCTGCGATCGGCGAGCAGGACCCGCCAGTGCTGCCACTCGTTCGCGCTGGTGCACAGGCTGCCCTGTCGGGTGCCGTTGACGGTCCACCCGGCCGCGAGGTTGCCCCCCACGATCGTGTCGCCGCCCGTCCCGGCGACGCTCGGATCGAGGTAGGCGATCACGAGCTGGCGCTCGGTCATCGCGGCGACGTTCGGCGGCAGCCCGTCGTTGCCGTCGTCGATGATGATCTGGCCGAACGCGCCGCCCGAAACCTGGAGGTACGTCGAGCCGTGGTGGTGCGCGTGGTACCAGTACGTGCCGCCCATGTGGTCGGCCGGAATGTCGTAGACGAAGTCGCCGCCGTAGCCGCCCTCGAAGAACCGCATCACGTCGTCGCTCGGGGACTCCGCCGAGATGTGGAGCCCGTGCGTATGGAGGTTCGAGACGTTGGGATCCTTGAAGACGTTGTGCGCGGTGCTGGCCGGCTGGTACGGCAGCGTGTTGTGGAACCGCAGCACGTACTTGTTGCCCGGCGTCATCTTGAGCGTCGGCCCGGGGATCGTGTACGCGGTGCCTGCCTGGCGGTACGCGCGCGTGGTGAGCGTCTGGCCGCCGATCGTGAACGTCGCCTGGCCGAGCTCCAGCGTGCCGCTGTAGTACGGCTGCGGGTTCCCCGCCGACACCGGGTGATACGTCCACTGGAGCTGCGGCGGCTCCCCGATCACGTTGGTCGTGGGACACACCGTCACGCCGCCGGCCCCGGCCGACAGCTCGTCGCGGTCACAGGCAACAGCGGTGGCAGCAGCGGCGGCGGCGCACAGCACGAGCGCGGTCTGCGCCGGTCGCGTCGGTCGAAGCACTTGCGTCGTCCTCGTCATGGCTTGCCTCCTCGCTACCAGCACGGTCCCGGGTCTCCGGACGGGCACGTCGTCGTGGCGTCCGTCCGCGCGCCGTCGAGCTTGGCGCCCGCCAGGTCCGCGTTCGTGAGCACCGCGCCGATCAGCGACGCGCCCGTCAGATCGGCGCCGCCGAGCCTGGCATTCGTCAGCTTCGCGCCGTCGAGGTTCGCCCGCACGAGGACGGCCCCCGTCAGCGCCGCCTTGAACAGATCCGCGCGCGCGAGGCTCGCGCCCACGAGGCTCGCGTCGCAGAGGTTCGCGCGCCGGAGCCGCTCGCCGTCGAGGCCCACCGCGCCGAGCTTGCACTCGCGCAGATCGGGCGCGAGCGCGCGCCAGTTGGTCGCGTCGCACGGCTCGGTCGCCGGATCGCGGACCTGATGGACGTCGCCGCCGCGATCGTGAGCGTGCTCCGCTGCGCAGGCGGCGAGCGCAACGAGCGCGGCTGGGACCCCCGAGCCAAGTCGGAGTTGGTGCATGATCGATCATGCATCCGACGTGCCTCGCGGCGCTACGCCAAAAATGCCGCGCGTGCGCAGTCACGTCATCTGTTCGGCGCCGCACCCGACAGCTACCCGAGGCTACGGTAGGCTCGGGAGCGCATGTCCGGCATGTCGAAGGTCGGGGAGCTGTCGGGGCAGACCCTCGCCGGTCGCTACGAGGTGCTCGATCTGATCGCCAGCGGCGGCATGGGCGACGTCTACCGCGCGCGCGACCGCGAGCTCGACGATCTGATCGCGCTCAAGGTCGTGCGGCCCGAGCTGCTCGTGTGGCCCGACGTGCTCGAGCGGTTCCGGCGTGAGGTGAAGCTCGCGCGGCGCGTGACGCACGCGAACGTCGCGCGCGCGTTCGAGCTCGGGATCGCGGACGGCGTGACGTTCTACACGATGGAGCTGGTCGAAGGGATGCCGCTGTCGCGGCGGATCGCGCTCGGGCGGCGGCTCGCCGTGGGCGAGGCGACCGCGATCGCGGTGGCGCTGTGCGACGCGCTCGCGGCGGCGCACGACGTGGGCGTCGTGCACCGCGACGTCAAGCCCGGGAACGTGCTGATCGGCGAGGACGGGCGGATCGTGCTCACCGACTTCGGGATCGCGGAGGTGAACCTGGCTGAGCTCGGCCGGCTCGAGGGGACGCCGCGGTTCATGGCCCCGGAGCAGGCGCTCGGCGAGCCGGCGACGCCCGCCGCGGACATCTACGCGCTCGGCGTCGTGCTCTACGAGATGCTGACCGGGCGCCCCGCGTTCGCGGGCAACATGGCCGAGATCCTCGACGCCAAGCAGCGGATCCCGCACCTCGTCCTCGAGGACGTCGACCCGCGGCTCGCCGAGATCGTCGCCGCCGCGACGCGGCGCGAGCCGGCGCTCCGGCCGCGCTCGGCGCACGAGCTGCGGCGCTCGCTCGCGCCGTTCGCGCGCGGCTCGATGCGCGAGCTGCCGCGGCACCCCGAGCCCTCCATCCGGCGCGCCTCGCCGCTGCCGATGGTGGTCGTCCACGCGCCCGCCGTGCCGGAGAGCATCGAGCACCTCGCCCGCGGCTTCCACCAGGCGTTCATCGATCGGCTCGTGCAGTGGCCGCGGCTCCGCGTCGTGCCGCGCTCCGACGGCGGCAAGGCGAGCGCGGTGCTCGTCGACATCGCGGTGAACGAGGGCCAGGACGAGGTCGAGCTCGACGCGAGCGCGCGGTCCGCAAGGCTCCTGCTCCGGCTGCCGTTCGACGTCGAGAGCTTCGCGTCCTCGACCGAGCAGGCGGCGCGCATGATCGCGGTCCTGGCCGGCAGCGACGCCGCGCCGCCCCACGGGCCGATCCGCGTCCCGCCGCCCGCGGCGCACGATCTGATCCTGCGGGCCCGCCACGATGCGCGGCGCGATCGCCTGACGCTCGCCGCCGGCGTCGCGCGCTGCGAGCAGGCGCTCGCGCTCGCGCCCGGCGATCCGCACGTCCTCGCGGCGCTCGCGGCGTGCCAGGCCCAGCTCGCGTTCTACGCCGCGCCCGAGGCCGAGCGGCTGCTCGAGGCCGCCACCGAGCACGCGCTCGCCGCGCTGGCGGCCGCGCCCGAGCTGGCGGAGGCGCACTTCGCGCGCGCGCAGGTCGAGCTGCACAGCGGGCGGCCGGTGATCGCGGCGGTGTGCTTCCGCGCGGCGATCGCGCGCGCGCCGCTCATGGTCGAGGCGCACGAGTGGCTCGGGCGGATGCTGCTCGAGGCCGGGTTCCTCGTCGACGCGCTCGCGCGCCTCGAGGACGCGTTCGCGACCGACCGGCCGCCGATGCTGCGCTGGGAGATCGCGCTCGCGCAGGCGCTCGCCGGCAAGTGGTACGAGGTCGACCGCGAGGTCACCGAGCTCCGCGGGCTCGGGATCGATCGCGGCGCCTCGTTCCGCATGCGGCTCGCGTCGTGGCGCGGCGATCTCGCCGGCGAGGCCGAGGCCACCGCGGTGATCGCGCGGCTCGGCGGGCAGATGTCGTTCGATCGCGAGCTCACGATCTACGACCAGGGCCGGCCGTGGTCCGAGCGGCGCGCCACCGTCCTCGAGGTGGCGAGCGACCGCAAGCTCGGCAGCGCCCGCCGCCGCTCCTACTTCGCCCAGCTCGCGGCCGAGGCCGCCGCCCGCGCCGGCGATCTCGAGACGTGCCTCATGATGCTCCTGCGCGCCAACGCCGAGGGGCTGTTCGATCTGCACTGGCTCGATCGCTGCCCGCTGCTCGATCCGGTGCGCAAGGAGCCGCGCTACGCCGTGATCCGCACGGACGTCGCCACGCGCGCCGAGGCGATCCACGACGCGCTCTACAGCGACCACCGCGACCAGGCCACCGTGGCGACCGCCGTCGTGACGAGCCCCTGACACATTCGTCCGGTGCGACCTTCGCGGGCAGGCGGTACCATATCCGGGGGAGCTGTGGACGTGACGTTAGCCGAGCCGCTCTACGCATACGTGGGTCGCCAGGCGATCTTCGACCGAGGGCTCGACGTGGTGGCCTACGAGCTTTTGTACCGCGACAGCGAGGAGAACCGCGCCCAGTTCTCCGACCCAAACCACGCCACCGCGGCGACGATGCTGAACGCGTTCGTCGAGCTCGGCCTCGAGAACATCGCCGGCGACCTGCCGATCTACATCAACCTGCCGGCCGACTTCTTGCTCGGCCGCTACCCGCTGCCGCTGCCGCCGCACCGCACGTACATCGAGGTGCTCGAGGACGTCCCCGTGACGCCCGCCGTGATCGACGCGTTGCGCGCGTTCCGGCGGCGCGGCTTCCGCATCGCGCTCGACGACTTCTTGCTCACCGAGGAGACCCGCCCGCTGGTCGCGCTCGCCGACGTCATCAAGATCTCGGTGCTCGGCGTCTCGCCCCAGGACGTCGCCGCGCAGTACGCGACGCTCCGCGGTCACTGCGACGCGCTGCTCGCCGAGAAGATCTCCACGAACGAGGAGATGGAGCACCTGCGCGCGCTCGGCTTCGACCTGTTCCAGGGCCACTTCCTGCAGCTGCCGATCATCTCGCGCACCCGCCGCCTGCCCTACAACCGCGCCGTGCTGCTCCCGATCCTCGTGAAGCTGTGCGATCCGGGCGGCGATCCGCGCGTCGTCGAGGCGCTGATCTCGGCGGACGTCGGCCTGTCCGTGCGCCTGCTCCGGCTCGCCAGCTCCGTCGTGGCGCGCGGCGCCGCGCCGATCGGCAGCCTCGGCGAGGCGATCGCCCGGCTCGGCGCGGAGCAGATCGCGGCCCTCGTCCTCGTCGTGCTCGCCTCCGGCTTCGACGACAAGCCGATCGAGCTGACGCGCCAGGCGCTCGTGCGCGCCCGGATGTGCGAGGCGCTCGCGCGGTGCGCCGAGCTGCCGCCCGACCAGCTGTTCACGGCGGGCCTGCTCTCGCTCGTCGACGCGATGCTCGACCGGCCGCTCGCCGACGTCCTCGACCAGCTGCCCGTCACGCCGCTCATCCGCGGCGCGCTCGCGGGCGATCTCGCGAGCGGCCCCGCCGCGCGGATCCTCGCGGCCGCGCGCGGTCAGGATCGCGGCGACCTCGCGAGCGTCGCCGCCTCCGGCCTGCCGCCCAGCGCCGTGCTCGCGGCCTGGTTCGAGGCGATCTGCTGGGCGGACGATCTGATCGCGACGCTCTGACGCCGAGGCGGTGTCAGTCCTCGTCGGGCTCCTCGTCGGGCTCGTCCTCGTCGGGCTCGTCCTCGTCGGGCTCGTCCTCGTCGGGCTCGTCCTCGTCGGGCTCGTCCTCGCGGGCGCCTGGGGGCGCCTGGGCGTCGGCGGGCTGGGGCGAGCGCTCGAGGTCGGTGGTGGTGGTGCTGCTGCTGCGCAGCGCCTCTGGCGAGGCGGCCACCTTGCGCAGTTGCTCCTTGAGGTGCTCGCGGCCGTCGCGGAGCCGGGTCTTGACGGTGGCGGTCGGGATCCCCAGCAGGTCGCCGACCTCGGCGGCGGTGAGATCGTCCCAGTAGTAGAGCTCGAGCACGATGCGGTGGATCCGTGGGATGCGGCTCAGGGCCGTCATCAGGACCTGTTGCTCCTCGTGCTGCACGACGTTGTCGATCGGCGACGTGTCCGGGGAGTCATCTGGGGTGTCGTCGACATCCGTCTCCGAGTCCAGGCGGGCCGCGGGGAGCTTGAGCCGCCGGATGTGATCCACCAGGACGTTGCGGGCGATCGCGAACAGGAACGTCCTGAAGTTCGCCTGCCCTCGGAACCTCGGCATGCTCCGCAGGCAGGCCAGGAACGTCTCGTTGGTGAGATCGTCCTGGGCCGACTCGCTCACCTTGTTGTGGAAGAACCGCGCGACGTTCCGGTAGTGCAGCGCGAACAGCTCGGCCCCTGCCGCTCGGTCGCCCTGGAGCCACGCCTCCACGAGCTTCTGTTCGTGGGCATCTTTCGCGGCCCGCTGACCGCCGCGCTCGTCGGCTTCTCGATCGCCACGCCGTCCGCCGCCGCGCTGGTCGGTTCCTCGGTCGCCACGCCGCCTGCCTCCCGGCACTCCAGAAGCGACTATAAACATCCCGTAGGATGAGTCAAAGAATAAATCTAATTCATATCAGGGGGCGCGTTACGAGCGCTGCGCGGAGTGAGAATCGAGCCCGCGCGCGCTCCGCGCTCTGGCTTGCCATCGAAACAATTGGCCAATTCTCGAGAGAGCGCGCGACCTCGCATCGAGAGGCGCGCCTCATCGAATGGTTGGACCAATTCGAGATGGATGGTAAAAAACTGCCTTTCCGCACTGCTCATCTGTTCTGCAAGCACAGGCGTCGAGGACTCCGATATTGGAGTCTGGAGTCCCCATTCACTCGCAATTCGTGCGGGCGAAGCACGCGCTGACCTCCGAGAGAGATCATCAACGCTGCGCAGCGCCTCGATGGACCTCGATGGACCTCGATGGACCTCGATGGACCTCGATGCGCTCGATGTACAGCGGTCCGCTCACCGGAAGTGATCGCGTTAGCACGCCGCGATCACGCCCCGATCTCCCGCGACACTCGCGCAGCGCCGCTCGATTCTCACCAGAGACACCTCACCGAGCACGTGAACCGGCGCATCGAGTACGAGATTAATTTTCCGTAAACCCGCCTCCCTGGTTCGTTCACGATCACGTCCTCGAGCACGATCAATGTGCCGAGGTGCAACGGCGCGAGTCAAACCCCAAACGGCTCTTTCTGAGGCGGGGCGTGAAGCAAAACGAGGCACCGTGAGCTGCGATCATCGATCGAGGACACGCACCGCACGCGACGAACGAGGAGCTCGCGCATACGGAGCACGCAGCCTGAGGGCGATCGGCGCCACCTGGGTTCTCTGAGTACGAACCGGACTGGCACGGCGGGCGTATTTTTCGAGTCCGGCGCGAATACGACGCGGATCGAATGAAAATGCATTTTGTAGCAATCCATCGAGCCCCGTCCGACGACTACCTGCCTGCCACGGCGTGAGTCGAGTCATGGGGGATCCAAGGGCGAACTGGGGGATCCAAAAATGGGGGATCCAGGGCGGGTGCGTGATCGTGGACTCGCCACGCCGTGGCATTGTATTCGTGTGCAGCCGGGGGGAGGCAGTATGGGCAGCGATCGTTCGCATCCGACGAGAGTTCTGAGGAGGCGAGCGGCGCAGCCGTCCACGGAGCCTCGCGCCTCGGGCGCGCAGCTCCTGGCGCTACAACTCTCGCAGGCGATGAAGGTCGGGCAGCCAGAGGTGCCGCGGCGGCGGGCCCGCATCACTGTGCTCCCGCCGCTCGATCCGATCCGACGCCCGCTCGGGACCCGCGAGCTCAGCGAGCCGCGGCCCCGCAGCGAGGAGCCCACGCACACGGGCTTCAGCGAGCTCGGGCCGGCGGTCTCGCTCGGCGCGTGGGATCTGACCTGCGATCTCCCGTCGCCGATCGCGGTGGGCGCGGAGCCGCACTACCGGCTCGGGATGCCCGGCGGCGCGCACGCGTCCGGATCCGCGGCGCCAGGATCCGCGGCGCCAGGATCCGCGGCGCCGGGATCCGCAGGCTCGCTCCCGGCATCGCCCGCGCGCCGCGTCAGCTACCGATGGACGGTGCGCGATCGCTCCGATGGCCACCCGATCTGGCGGACCGTGACCGCCGATCCCGAGCTGCGCATCGCCGCGGCCGCGCCCGGCCGCTACGTCGTGGACGTGGTCGTCCTCGGGAACGGGTCGCCGTCGGGCGTGTGCCTGTCGCTCGATCACGTCGTCGAGCTCGAGCCCGAGATCCTCACCGTCGGGCTCGAGGGCTCGAACGTCGCGGTCGCCCAGGCGATGCGCGAGCTGGTCAACGATCTCCGCCCGTACGTCATCGAGGCCGCGGCCGCGACCGGACCGTGCGGGATCCCGGCGCGGTGCCTCGCCGCGGTGCTGTTCATCGAGATCCTGAGCCGGCCCAAGGCCGCGCGCGAGGTCGAGCTCGACGATCCCGACGCGCACGATCGCCCGCTGGGCGTCGGGCAGATCCGGCCGATGACCGCGGCGATGGTGATGGGCGCGGCGCCGTGGATCGATCAGGATCGCAGCGATCGTCGGCCCGCGCGCGATCTCATCAAGGCCGGCTACGACGCGCTCACGCCCGAGACGAAGCGGGCGATCCTCACGCGGCTCCGCTGGCCGAAGTCGAACATCGCGCTGGCCGCGAAGCTGCTCGCCACGCTGAAGAACCGCCCGAACCGCTACCCGGGGCTGGCCCGCGCGCAGCTCGGCAACGATCCAGGCGCCGTCGGGATCCTCGCGACCGAGTACGTCAGCGGCGCGACCCACACGCCCGCCGCGGACGCCCGCCCCTCCGGCTACGGGAGCTGGGTCTGGCACCAGATGCAAGAATCTCTGATGCAGCGCTTCTTTCCCAACGACTGATGCACCGTGACGATCGTCCCTCGCTTTAGCGCCGCCGACGCGCCGGCTTGGAAAGCTGGCGCATCCCCCAGAGGCGGTGCACGCGCGTCGACGCGTCGGCCCTGAAAGCCGACGCGTCGACGCGTGATCTTGTGTCGGTGCGTCCCAGCGTGGCGCTGATGCCACGCACGGGCTGCGTGATACGCACTCGGCCCTCGCGATGAGGACGCGAAACCGAAATTGAGCGCCCTCTCGCGACGAGCGCGATCCTCCCACCTGTGGCATTGATAGCGGACACGACACGCGCCCCTCATCGAAGCGGGGCGACGAGAAGTCGGTCGATGCCGCACCTATGACCTCAAGTGCCCGAACCTCCGCGAGGAGATGGTGAGAATGCTGGCGCCTACCAGCTCGCGCTTGAGATCGAATCAACTGGCAGCGCGTTCGAGGTAAGAGCTGCGCCCACGACTCCCCCGGTCGTCGTCGAGAGCAACGATGAGTCCCATCCCGCCTGGGGGATCACGTGCTCGACACAGAAGCCGTCTGGCATCGCGAGTGCAAAAGTAGACGCCCATGGATCGCCGCTGCACGACTCAGAGCGCCGCGTTCGTCGCGGACGCCGGCCTCCCGCCGGACGAGCGCTGCATCGGCAGCTATCACGTGATCGCGGCCCTCGCGCAGGGCGGCACCGCCGGCGTGTTCCTCGCCGAGCACGGCGTCACCCGCGAGCGAGTCGCGCTCAAAGTGCTCGATCCGTACTTCCGCGACAACATCGAGCTCGCGCGGCGGCTGCTCGCCGAGCGCGTGATCTCCGAGCGCGTCTCCCACGCGGGGCTGCTCGAGGTCCACCGCGCCGAGCGGGGCACCGACGGCGTCCCCTACGTCGTGATGGAGTACCTCGACGGTGATAGCGTCGCCGAGCTCGCCGCCCGCGGCGCGCTCGATCTGGACGCGATCCTCCAGATCGCCGCCCAGGTCGCCGCCGCGCTCGTCGCGCTGCACGCCGCAGGTTTTGCGCACTGCGACGTCAAGCCGGCGAACGTGTTCGTGCTGGATCGGCCGGGGCGCGGCGCCTGGCCGCGCGTCAAGCTCATCGACTTCGGCGTCGCGCGCCGGCTCGACGCCGTGCCGTCGGGCGACGCGTCGATCGCCGGGACGCCGGCGTACATGGCGCCGGAGCAGTGGCGCCGCGCGCCCCGCGCCGCCTCCGACGTCTACTCGCTCGGCTGCCTCCTCTACGAGCTCTGCACCGGCCGGCCGGTGTTCTCGGGCGCGCTGCCCCAGCTCATGGCGTCGCACCGCTATCGCCAGCCGGTGCGCCCGTCGGAGCTGCGCCCGGATCTGCCGCCGGCGCTCGAGCAGCTGATCCTGCGCGCGCTCGGCAAGGATCCGGCGCAGCGGCCGACTGCGGCCGAGCTCGAGGCCGAGCTCTGCCGGATCCTCGACGACGTCGCGCCGCTCGCGGCCGCGAGCTAGTCGCCGCGCCGCTCGCGCCGCCGCCGCCGTCCGGGCCGCCCGCGCCCGAGCCCGAGCGCGATCAGGCACGCCGCCAGGGCGGTGCCCGGCGCGCCGCCCGTGCCAGCGCCGCACCCGCACCCGCCGCCGGTCACGCCGTGGACGTAGATGTGGCTCGTCACGACGAGCCGCCGGTTGCCGCCGTCGATCAGCTCGATCCGGTAGCGGCGATCGGCGGCGCCGGGGCGGTCCTCGAACCGGTGCGTGAAGTCGTCGCGCACAACCTCGACCTGCGCGAGCTTCGCGCCGTCGCGCCAGAGCTGGACGAACGTGCCGGCGCCCCCGCGCACCGAGACGTCGAGCTCCGCCACTTCGACGCCGTCGACGTCGTCGCCGATCTCGGCCGCGCCGATCCGCAGATCGACGCGCGGATCGTCCGGCCCGCGCAGCTGCACGATCGTGCGGCCGCGGCGGATCCCCTCGAGGATCGCGGCCTCGGTCAGCTCGTCGGCGAGCACGAGCGTCGTCGGGCTGCCGATCGCCGAGTCGTTCGCGCCCGTGCCGGCGCCGGCGCGGTGATCGTCGCTGCCGCCGACCGCCGCGATCCGGAAGCCCTGGGCGGCGAGGTCGTCCCACAGCGCCACGGCCCGCGGCACGAACAGCCGCTCGACGACGTCCCACGTGCCGGTGATGATCTCGAGGCCGGCGATCTGCTCCCACGGCGTCGCCGCGTGGCTCCACGCGCAGCCGATGCAGTTGTCGCCCAGATCGAGCGACGGGTGGTTGACGAGGAACAGCGCGCCCTGCGCGGCCACGTCGCCCAGCACCTGGCCGATCGTGCGGCCGCCAAAGCCGATCCGGTGATCGACGTACGCGGCGAGCCCGACGGCGTTGCCGTGCCCGGCGTAGGTCGTGATCTCGGCGCCGCGCAGGAAGAGCACGTCCGGCGTGGCCGCCTGCGCCGCGGCGGCGAGCGGCAGGTGCGAGTCGGTGTTGTGATCGCTCAGGTTGACGAAGTCGAGGCCGCGCGTGCGCGCGAGCGCGGCGATCTGGGCGAACGTCGCGTTCGCGTCGCCGCTCTCCGAGGAGTGGACGTGGAAGTCGCCCCGGTACCAGCGGCGCCCGCTGGCGAGCGTGGCCGGCGCGGCCGGCGCCCGCGGGCGCACCGGCAGCGTGGCGTCGTCGCGGCACACGACGTCGACGACGTAGTGGGCGCCCGCCGGCGGAAGCTGGGCCTTGCCGATCACGAGCTGCCAGGTGCCGGGCGTGATCGGCCCGATGCGGTAGCTGCGCGACGACTCATCGACGCCGATGATCGCGTCCTCGGTGTTGCCGCCGCCCCAGCCGCGGAAGCCGTCCGGGCCCCACACGCCCCAGTCGAGGATCACGGCGTCCGATCCGTCGGTGTGCGCGATCCGGATCTCCCGGGTGCCCGCGGGGACGACGAGCTCGACGACGGCGAAGTCACCGCCCGCCGGCAGGACGTCGCCTTCGAGGTGCATCATCGAGAGGACGGCCCCGAGCGCGAGCGGCAGCATGCCGCATCCTGGCACAGGATCTGGCGCCCTGTGGCCCTGTGGCCCTGTGGCCCTGTGACGCCTGGACCGGCCCTAGGCCGGCAGCCCGGTCCACTCGGCGCTGCGCCGCCACAGCTCCTCGGCGAGCGCGGCGTCCTCGGCGAGCCGCGACGGCCGGCGCTCCACGCCGCCCACGTCGTAGTAGCGGCCGGTCTGGCCGGCGAGCTCGGGCGCGGTGGCGCACACGAGGCTCGCGCGCGCGCCCTCCTCGGGCGTGATCATGAACTGCTTCATCAGCCAGCGCACCGGCGCCGGGACGCGGCGCCACACGTCTGTTGCGACGACGCCCGGGTGCAGGGCGTACGCGGTCACCCGCGAGGCGTCGAGCCGCCGCGCGAGCGCCTTCGTGAACAGCACGTTCGCCAGCTTCGAGACCGCGTACTCGCGCATCGCGGTGACGGTGCGCGTCTTCTGCCGCAGCGCGTCCCAGTCGATCCGCGGCGCGTTGTAGTGCGAGGCGCTCGAGACGTTGACGATGCGCGCGGGGCCGCTCGCGGTGATGCGCTCGAGGAGCAGGCGCGTGAAGAGGTAGTGCCCGAGGTGGTTTGTGCCGAACTGGACCTCGAACCCGTCCTGCGTCAGGCCGCGCTGGCCGGCGAGGCCGGCGTTGTTGATGAGCCCGTGGATCGGGAGCTCCCGGGCGAGCAGCGCGGCGGCGCACGCGCGCACCGACGCGAGGTCGCCGAGATCGAGCGCGACGTGCTCGATCCGATCGTGGCCCGCCTCGCGCCGGAGCTCGGCGACGACGGGCTCCGTCTTCTCCCGCGAGCGACACGCCAGGACGACGTGCGCGCCCTGCCGCAAGAGCTCGCGCGCGGTGATCTTGCCGATGCCGGTGTTCGCCCCGGTGATGAGGAAGGTCTTGCCGGCCAGCTCGGTCACAGGCGCATCATGCGGGGCCGACCGGCGGGGTCAAGCTCCCCGGGCTTCTTGCTCGCGATACCCAACCTCTGGTACCCATCCGCTACGGGGGCGGGGGCCCGCAGGGGAGCGGGCGCACTGGCCCCTGGCTCATGCATCGGGGAGGAATCATGTACATCCGTCAGATTGGTCTCGTGCTCGTGCTCATGCTTGCCGTCGCGTGCGGCGGTGGATCGAAGAAGGAAGACACGACGGCAAGCGGCGGCGGCAAGTCGCTGTACGACCGCCTCGGCGGCAAGGACGCGATCACCGCCGTCGTCGACGACTTCGTCAACAACGCGGCGACCGACGAGAAGATCAAGCACTTCTTCGCGAACACCGACGCCAAGGCCCTCAAGGAGAAGCTCGTCGACCAGATCTGCGAGGCGACCGGCGGTCCCTGCAAGTACACGGGCAAGGACATGAAGACGGCGCACACCGGGATGAAGGTCACCGAGGACGACTTCAACGCGCTCGTCGGTGATCTCGTGAAGTCGCTCGACAAGTTCAAGGTGCCCGAGAAGGAGAAGAACGAGCTCCTCGGCGCGCTCGGCGGCATGAAGGGTGACATCGTAGGGCAGTAGCCCGCCGTCGGGCAGTAGCCCGCGGTCGGGCAGTAGCCCTCCGTCGCGCGTCGCTCAGTACGGGCGCTGGCCGCTGATGTTCCCGCCCGGGCCGTAGTCGCAGACGAGCGACGTCCGGTACCTGAGGCTCGGGCAATCGCCCAGCGCGCAGCCGATCTTGGTCGTCGAGCGCCAGACGATCTGCGTGTAGTGGCCGCAGACGCTGCCGGCCGCGCACGTGTTCGTCGCGTAGTTGTAGTTCACGGCCTCCGACGCCCACGAATTCACGGCCTGCTGCGCGGTGCTCGAGCTGGGCAAGGCGGTCGTGCCATACACGTTCTCGCCGACGTAGTACGGCTGGCCCACCGAGCGGTTCGGGTTGTGATCGATGAGGCCCGTGGGCGCCTGCTGATCGCGGCACATGGCCACCCACGCGGCGGCGGTCGCCGCGAGCGTCGGATCCCACACGAGCGGGGGGAGCGGCGTGCTCGTCGCGACCATCGCGCGCACCTGGTTGTGCGCGGCCGTGATCCCGGCCAGCGCCGCCGGCTCGCCCGTGGCGCTGGGCGGGAGCTCGGCGCTGGGCCCGTTGTCTGGGTCACCGGTGCCGTCGTCGGACGCGGGGGTGCCGTCGCCGTCGCCGTCGCCGCCGACACACGATGTGAGCGCGATTCCCAGAAGGGCGCAGCAGATCCTCATGCATCGAGGATCGTCTTCGCGGCGCGCGTCGTTCAAGCCGTTTCGATTGACTCGGCCATCATCCTCGGCTTACGAAGACATCCCATCGGAGGACGATCGAAGCACGAAGGACGCGACCACAGCCCGACGGATGCAGGGAAGCCCGTGTGAAGCGAGCACAGCCCCCGCTACTGTGACCGGGGACGAAGCGGCACGATGCCACTGGGAAACTGGGAAGGCGCCGCCTAGGACGAACCGGAAGTCAGGACACCTCTTCGTCGGCACTTCGGGGTGAAGAACGGCGGTGCCGTGCCTCATCCCGCGTCACGTGGGGTGACATGAACCAAGCCGCCGCAGCTCTCCTGATCTCGTGCGCCTCGTGCGCGCTGGCCGTGACCGGCGCGGCTGCGGCGTGGGCGGACGACGCGCCCGCGACCGGTGACGGCGACGCGCCCGCGCCCGGCGAGATCATCGTCATCGAAGGCCGCGCCCCCGGCGCGGCGCGCGACCGCGAGCGCGCGCTCGGCGAGGCGCCGTTCCTGACGGTCCTGCACCCCGACGAGCACCCGGCGACCGCGTCGGTCGCGGACGCGCTCGGCACGGCGGCCGGCGCGCAGACGCGCAGCCTCGGCGGCCTCGGCGCGTACGCGTCGGTGAGCGTGCGCGGCCAGGCGCCCGGCCACACCGCGGTCCTCATCGACGGCGTGCCGCTCGCGCGGCTCGCCGAGGTCACGACCGATCTCGGCCGCTACGCGCTCGACGCGTTCGGCGAGGTCGAGCTCTACCGCGGCGCGGTGCCCATCGAGCTCGGCGGCGCGGGCGCGGGTGGCGCCGTGAACCTCGTGACGCGGCTCGGGCGCGGCGAGCGCGGCGAGCGGCTGCGCGCCTCGATCGGCGCCGGCTCGTACGGCGCGCGCCACGCGCGGCTGCGCTACGGCGACGATCACGGCGGCGTCCTGTCGTCGGTGATGCTCGGCTACCAGGGCGCGTCCGGCGACTACACGTACTTCACCGACAGCGGCACGCCGCTGAACCCCGACGACGACGACACCCTCGTCCGCGCGAACAACCACTTCGATCAGCTCGAGCTCGCCGCGCGCGCCGGCTCGCCCGATCGCGCGCGCGGCGGCGGCCTCCGGCTCACGTGGAAGCGGCAGGGGCTGCCCGGCAGCATCGCGCAGCCGGCGCAGGACGCGTCGCTCGCGACGGCCGGCGCGCTCGCGGACGCGCGCGCCACGAGCCGGCTCGGCGCCGCGGCGGCGCGCCACCAGGGCTACGCGCTCGTCGAGCGGCAGGTGCTCCGCGATCCGGCCGGTGAGCTCGGCCTCGGCGCGCAAGACCGCGGCTACCTGACGCTGGCGGCCGGCGCGTCGACGGTCTGGGCGATCGCGCGCGGCTGCCACCGCGGCACCGCCGGGCTCGAGCTGCGCGGCGAGCGGTTCCGCGACGCCGACCGCGGCGGCGCGCGCGCCACGCTCGTCGGGACGCGGGCGGCCGGCGCGGCCTCGCTCGCCGCCGAGCTCGCCCTCGGCGCCGCGATCGTCGTCTCGCCCGCGGTGCGGCTCGAGGTCGTGCGCACCGCGCCGACGCCGGTGGCCGAGGGACCCGACGCGCTCGCCGCGGTGCCGCCGCGGTGGGACGCGCTCGGGAGCCCGCGGCTCACGGCGCGCGCGCGGCTCGCCGCGGATCTCGCCGTGAAGGGCTCGGCCGGCCGCTACGTGCGGCTGCCCACGCTGCTCGAGCTGTTCGGCGATCGCGGCACGATCCACGGCTCGCCCGGCCTCTTGCCCGAGCGCGGCACGTCGGCGGACACCGGCCTCGTGTGGGCGCCGGCGCGGGCGCGCCGCACCGCGGCCGGCGAGCTCGACCAGATCCTCGTCGAGGCCGCCGCGTTCGCGACGCGCGCCGCGGACACGATCGCGCTGATCTCGACGGCCGGATTCGCCGCGCGCGCCGAGAACATCGGCGGGACGCAGACGTACGGCGGCGAGCTCGTGCTCGCGGCGCGGCTGTGGCGCACGCTGGCGGTGACCGCGAGCTACACGCGGCTCGTCACCGAGCAGCGCGCGCTCGACGCCAACTTCGCGGGCAAGGCGCTGCCGCGCACGCCCGGCCACCTCGCCTACGCGCGCGCCGAGCTCGCGCGCCGCCGGTTCGCGCTGTGGGCCGACGCCGCGCTGCAGTCGACGGCGTACCTCGATCCGGCCAACTTCCAGCGCGTCCCCGCGCGCGCGCTCGTCGGGGCCGGCGCGCGCGTCCCGCTCGCCGCGGGGTTCGCCGCGGCGCTCGCGGTGTCGAACCTCACCGGCGTGCGCGTCGTGACGATCCCGCCGGATCGGCCGATCGACGCGCCGACCCCGACCGCCCTCGCCGATCTCGCCGGGTTCCCGCTGCCCGGCCGCAGCTTCTACCTCTCGCTCGACTGGACTCACTGAAAGGCCCCCATGATCCGCGCACTGCCCGGCCGCTCCGCCCCACCGCTCGTGCTCACCGCAGGGCTCGCCGCGCTCGCCGCCGCGTGCGGCGACAACCTCGCCGGCCCCGACGGCCCCGTCGCTGACGCCGCCCCGCCGGAGGTGCGCGCGGTGATCGCGGCGGGCACGTTCATGCAGGGCCAGGCCGGCGTCCTGTCCGCGCTCGAGCTCGATCCGCTGAGGGTCAGCCGGCGCGTCGCGTCGAGCGGCGCCGTCGGCAGCGATCCGGTGCTCCGCCGCGCCGGCCGCGAGCTCTTCGTGGTCAACCGCACCGAGAACAACGTCACGATCCTCGACGCCGCCACGTTCGCCGTGAAGGAGCAGCTCGCGACCGGCGCCGGCTCGAACCCGCAGGACGTGGCCGCCTTCGGCGACGAGCTGTTCGTGCCCGCGCTCGCCTCGGCGGGCGTCATCGTGCTCACGCGCGGCAGCGGCGCGCGCCAGGTGATCGATCTCTCGGCGCTCGATCCCGACGGGCAGCCGAACTGCGTCTCGGCGTACGCCGTCGGCGGCGCGATCTACGTCGCGTGCGGGCTGCTCGATCCGATGTTCGTGCCGCACGGGCCCGGCCAGATCGCCGTGATCGACGCCGCCACGCACGCCGTCACGACGACGTTCCCGCTCGAGAACAAGAACCCGTTCGGCCTCTTCGAGCAGCTGCCCGCCCAGCTTTCGGACAACGCGTTCGGCGGCGACCTCGTCATCCCCACCGTGCCGAGCTTCTCCGACCTCTCCACCGGCTGCGTCGAGCGCGTGCAGACCGGCGCCGCCCCCAAGGCCGCCGGCTGCGTCGTGTCGAACCAGGCGCTCGGCGGCTTCGCGGCGCGCCTCGACGTGCAGGTGCAGGGCTCGCTGCTCCTGTGGCTCGTCGTCAGCTGGTACGACGCCGCGCCGCGCGGCAACCTCCAGGGCTTCGACCTCCTGACGCAGAAGCTGTGGCCCGCCCCGGTGTCGCCGCCGAGCCAGCTCCTCGTCGATCTAGCCGTCTGCCCGAACAACCTGGTCGTCGTGGCCGACCAGACGATGGCGGCGAACGGCCTCCGCGTCTACGACGACCTCATCGAGCAGACCACGGCGGCGATGGCGATCGGCCTGCGGCCCGGCTCGTCGCACGGCCTGGCCTGCTATCAATAGCGCCGCGCGGCTCGCGCCGCGCTACTCGCGCCGCGCTACTCGCGCGGGCGCACGCAGTAGACCTCGGCCACGACCTCGATCGTCGTCGACGGCGACGTGTTGCGGTAGTCGCAGCGCCAGCTCGCGGGCGCCGCGCCGTCGGACATCGCGACCGGCCGCGCGGCCACGAGCTGCGCCATCCACTGCGGATCGGCGTAGCAGCCGCCCGTGACGAGCAGATCGACGGCGCGCTCGCAGCTCGCGACGGCGGTAGCGACGAGCCCCGGCCCGACGGAGATCCGTGCCTCCTTGCGGATGATGTCGTGCTTCTGCGAGTAGGTCGACGCCGGGCCCGGCGGCCCCTTGGGGCCGGCCACGCCCGCCGGGCCCTGGATGCCCTGCGCGCCCTGCAGGCCCTGCACGCCCTGCGGGCCCTCGGGGCCGGGCGGGCCCGGATCGCCCTTGGCGCCGCGCGGGCCCTCAGGGCCGGGCGGGCCGACGCCGGCCGGCCCCGCCGCCCCTTGCGGACCGTCCGGACCGCGCGGGCCCGGCGGCCCCGGCGGGCCGGACAGCCCCGCCTCCTTGCCGCGCGCGAGCAGCTCGTCGGCGACGCGCTTCGTGTCGACGGCGCGGCCCTGCTCGAGCTTGCCGAGCCGCTCGAGGGCCTGGTCGACGCGTTTGCGCTCGCCTGCGAGCTGCTGCTCGGTGTCGCTTCCGCAGCACGCCAAGAGCGCGATCAGCAGCACGCACCTGCGCATGGGCCGATCCTACTATCGCCGAGAACCGCGCCCTTGCCCGGAAGGCGCTGCCGGTTTTTTGCCCCGCTCCTGTGACTCGCGTAGAGGGAGAACATGATCGAGCTGGTCGATGCAGCCCTCGATCACCCTCGAGGTGGAGCCCCGCTGTTCGCGGGCGCCAACCTGAAGGTGGTCCGTGGAGAAGTGGTGCTGATCGTCGGGGCCGCCGACGTGGGGACCTCCCGCCTGGCCGCCGCGGCGATGGGCGACGCGCCGCTCACCCGGGGCCGGCTCGAGATCCTCGGCCACGACGTCAGCAAGCTGCGCCGCTCGTCGCTCCGGCTCCTGCGCCGGCGCATCGGCATCGTGCCGCAGGCGCTGTGCCTGCTCGAGGATCGCAGCGCGCAGCTCAACGTCGTGCTGCCGCTCGAGATCGACGGCGTGCCCCGCTCGATCTCCGTGCTGCGCGCGGCCGAGGTCCTGACCTTCCTCGACCTCGAGTCGGAGGCGTCCTTGCCCGTCGACTGCCTGTCGGCGGCGGCGCGCCAGCGCGTCGCGGTCGCGCGCGCGCTCGTCCGGGATCCGGACCTCGTGATCGCCGATCACCCGACGACGGCGCAGGACGCGCTGGGCACCGACCTCGTGTGCACCGCGCTCCAGGCCGCGGCGACCCGCGGCGCGGCGTGCGTCGTGCTCGGCCGCGAGCCGGCGCTGCGCCGGATCGCCGACCTCTACGGCTGGCGGCAGCTCGGCCTCGTCGGCGGCCAGCTCGTGCCGGTCGAGGAGCTCGAGCGGGGCGGCCGCACGCTCGAGGAGGTGCTCGACGGCGTGCCGGCCGCGCCCGCCGCGGCGGCGCGCGCCCCGGTGCTCCCGAACGTGGTGCCGTTCCCGCTCGGCGCCCGCGCGGCCGCCGGAGGCATCCGGTGACCGAGCCGGTCCGGAGGAGCGGTATGCGGAGGACCGAGCGAGGTCTGACCATGACCGAGCCGGTCCGGAGGAGCGGTATGCGGAGGACCGAGCGAGGTCTGACCATGACCGAGCCGGTCCGGAGGAGCGGTATGCGGAGGACCGAGCGAGGTCGGAAATGAAAATGCGGGTGCTGCGGGCGCAGCGGGTGCTGCGGGCGCAGCGCACGCAGGCCCCCCGCCGCGTGCGCCGAGCCGCGCGCGCCACCGACGCGACGATCGAGCCCGAGCCGGCTCCCGGCCCCGAGGCGGTGTTCGATCGCGTCACCGGGCCGTACGGCGCGCCCCGCGCGTACGCGTACGACGAGGAGACGTGATCCCGCCGAGCCTCGCCTCGGCGCTCCGGCGGACGGCCCGCATCGCCGTCGAGCGGCCGCGTGCCGGCCTGTGGACGCTGCTCGCGCTGACCTGCGCGCTCCTCGCCGCGTCGGTCGCCGCGATCGCCGCGGCGAGCATCGAGCGCTGGGCGCGCGCCCGCCCGGCGCCGCCGGCCCGCATGGTCGTCTACCTCGGCGAGGGCGTCTCCGAGGCGCGGGCCGAAGGGCTCGCCCGCGAGCTGCGCGGGCTGCGCGGCGTCCTCGGCGCCCAGGTCGTGCCCGCCGCCGAGTCGGCGCGCCGGCTCACCGCGGCGCTCGGCGCCGAGCCCGCGCTGCTCGAGGGCGTCGACGTCGCGGCGCTGCCCGCCTCCGTCGAGGTCACGCTCGCGCCCGGCGTGCGCGACGTGATCGCGATGAGCCCGACCGTGCGCGCGCTGCGCGGGGCCGATGGCGTCGCCGATGTCGTGCTCGATGGCGTGCTCGATGACGTCTTCGATGACGCTGCCGCGCCCGCGGCCCGCGGCCCCGGCGCTGACCCCGGGCAGGCGCTCGGCGCCGCGCGCGCGCTCGCGTGGAGCGGCGCCGCGCTGCTCGCCGGCCTCGCGCTCATCGTCGTGCTCGCGGCGATCCGCGTCCGGCTCGATCGCGGCCCGCGCGAGCTCGCCGTCATGCACCTGCTCGGCGCCGGGCCCGGCTTCGTCGCCGGGCCGACGGCGCTCGCCGGCGCGCTGTCGGGCCTCCTCGCCGCAAGCCTCGCCGCGCTCGGCATCGTACTCGGCATCGCGCTCGGCGTGCCCCGCTACGGCGCCGCGCTCGGCCCGCACCTCGCCGTGCCTGGCCTGGCCGAGCTCGCCGCGCTGCTCGGCGCCGGCGCGCTCCTCGGCGGCATCGGCGGCGCGCTCGCGGGAGCCTCGCGTGCGGCGCGCTAGCGGCGCCCTGCTCCTGCTCGCCGTCGCGCTCGCGGCCCTGCCCGCGCGCGCCGGCTCGCCGCCCGGCTCCCCCGGCCCCCCCGCCGGCGCGCCGCCCGGCCCGCTCGCCCGAAAGCTCGCCGACGAGCGCGCGGCGCTCGAGCGCGCCCGCGTCGCCGTCGGCGCGAAGCTCGGCGAGGCCGACGCCGCGCGCGCCCGCCGGATCGCCGCCGCCGCACGCCTCCTGCGCGCGCCCGCGCTGCCGGCCCCTGGCGAGCCCGATCCACGCATGGCCGAGGCCCGCCGCCGCGCCGCCGTGCGGCTCCTCCTCGAGCGAGACCGCGCCGAGCGCCGCCTGCTCGCCGGCGAAGACGCCCAGCTCCGCCGCGCCGCCGCCGCGCAGGAGGCGCAAGCCGCGCGCCTGCCCGAGATCGAGCTCCCCACCGAGATCGGCCGCCCCGCGCGCGGCGCGGTCGTGCGCCGGTTCGGCGCCGCCGTGCACGAGGCGTCGCAGGCCACGCTGTCCCGGCGCGGGATCGAGCTCGAGGTGGACGCCCAGGCCGCCGCCGTCGCGCCCGCCGCTGGCGTGGTCCGCTACGCCGGCCCGATCCGCGGGCTCGACGTGGGCGTGATCATCGATCACGGCAGCTTCCTCACCGTGATCGCCAAGCTCGGCGCGGCCTCGGTACCCGCCGGGGCGCCCGTGCAGCGCGGCGACCGCCTCGGCCGCGCCGCGCGGCGCCGCGTCTACCTCGAGGTCCGCGCCAAGCTCGGCCCGGGCGGGCTCCCGATCGATCCGGAGCCGCTGCTCTCCCGGCGGGACCAGCGGGATCGGCCGGATCGGCCGGATCGGCCGGATCGGCCGGATCGGCGCGACCGGCGGCACAAGCGACACCGGCCGGATCGCGCCGACCATCGCGCCGACCATCGCGCCGATCATCGCGCCGATCATCGCGCCGATCATCGCGCCGACCCGAGGTAAGCTCTCCGCCGTGTCGCGCGCCTCGCATGTCGCAGCGTTCGCCGCGGGCGCCGTGATCGCCGGCGCGCTCGGCGCCCACGCCGTGCCGCGGGACGTCGCGCGCTTCCGCGCCCTCGACGCGTTCGCGCAGGCGCTCGCCACGGTGCAGACGAGCTACGTCGATCCCGCCGACGAGAAGAAGCTCCTCTACGACGCCGCCCGCGGCATGCTCCACAACCTCGATCAGTACTCGACGTTCCTGCCGCCCGCGCGCTACCAGCACATGCGCCAGGACACCGAGGGCGAGTTCGGCGGCACCGGCCTGACGCTCGCGCCCGGCGCCGTCGACGACGCCCGGCCCGGCGTGCCGCCGCACCCGACGATCGACGCGATCGTGCCGCGCTCGCCGGCCGACCTCGCCGGCCTCCAGCTCGACGACCGGCTCGTCGCCGTCGACGGCGCGCCCACCGCCGAGCCCGGCCGCGAGCTCGCCAACGCCTCGGCGTGGGAGGCCCGGCTGCGCGGCCCGTCGGGCACGCGCGTCACCGTCTCCGTGCTGCGCGCCGGCTGGAAGGAGCCGCGGGCGTTCACGCTCGTCCGCGCGCAGGTCAAGCAGCCCACGGTGCGCCACCGCGTGATCGAGCGCGGCATCGGCTACCTCGCGATCTCGCGCTTCGCCGAGGCCACCTCGACCGACGCCGGGAGCGCGCTCGCCCAGCTCCGCGCCCAGCACGGGCTCGACGCCCTGGTCCTCGATCTGCGCAACGACCCCGGCGGCCTCGTCGATCAGGCGATCGCGGTGGCCGATCTGTTCCTCGACGGCGGCACGATCGTCACGATCCGCGGCCGCCAGGGCTCCGTCGAGACCCAGACCGCCCACAAGGGCGGCGCCGCGACCGCCGTACCGATCATCGCGATCGTCGATCAGGGCACCGCGTCGGCGGCCGAGATCCTCGCGGGCGCGCTGCGCGACCACGGCCGCGCCAAGCTCGTCGGCCTGCCGACCTACGGCAAGGGCACCGTCCAGACGTTCTTCGATCTGGTGGATGGATCCGGCCTCAAGCTCACGACCGCGCGCTTCTATACGCCCAAAGGCAACTCGCTGGAATCAAAGGGCCTGGTCCCCGACGTGCGCGTGGAGGCGTTCGCGCCGATGGAGATCGTCGGGGTCCCGCAAGCCGGTAGTGGCGCCGGGCCCGGCAGTGGTGCAACAATCGCCGAGTCAGACGAGGACGATCCACAGCTCGCCGCCGCTGTAAAGCTTGCGCGACAAGCTCTGCGAAGCGGTAACAAGTAGTCGACCCACCGTTGTTTTGCCAAAGCTTGGGCTGGTACAACCAAAGAAACGTGGACGTTGGAGCTGGGTTTAACGTCGACGAACCGCGGGGACGCAACCGATGTTCAAGCTGGTGATCCAGGATGACGAGGGGAAGACCACGGTCGTCCCTCTGATCCGCGACGAGATCACGATCGGCCGCAAAGAAGGCAACACGATCCGGCTCACCGAGCGGAACGTGTCGCGCCGTCACGCTCGGATCCTGCGCAACAACGGCGAGGTCCAGATCGAGGATCTCGGCAGCTACAACGGCATCCGCGTCAACAACGCGCGGATCGCCGAGCGCGTGTCGCTGCGCGTCAGCGACCAGGTCCAGATCGGCGACTACAAGCTCTACCTCAAGGCCGAGGGCGTCGAGCAGATCGATGACGCGCGCACCCAGCCGGTCGAGCGCGTGGACAACGCGCCGACCGACGTGATGGCCGCGGTGGCCACGCAGGCGACGCAGCCGATCAGCGTGGCGCCGACGCCGGCGCCGGGCACGCCAGGCAAGCTGGTCGGTAACCCGAACCAGACGATGGTCTCGCTCCCGGACCCCGACCCGGGCGGCCGGCCGGTCGCGACGCCCGCGGTGCTCAACGCGCTCGCCACGCCCGTCGGGTACGGCAAGCTCGTCGTCCTGTCGTCGAACTTCGCCGGCAAGGAGTTCGAGCTCTCGCGGCCGCAGATGATCATCGGCCGCACCGACGAGAACGACATCGTCGTCAACCACCGCTCGATCAGCCGCAACCACGCCAAGCTGGTGCGCGAGCCCGAGACCGGCCGCTACACGATCAGCGACCTGCAGTCGTCGAACGGCGTGCGGGTCAACGGCCAGGACTACGGCAAGGTCGAGCTGCGGCGCGGCGACGTGATCGATCTCGGCCACGTGCGGCTGCGCTTCGTCGAGCCGGGCGAGGACTTCGTGTTCGCGCGCGACGCGGTCATCACCGACGTCCCGGAGGCCGGCGGCCGCGGCCGCCTCATCCTCGCGATCGTGCTCGGCGTGATCGTGCTCGGCGTGATCGGCGCGATCGTCGTGATGCGCAGCAACAGCGGCACCGGCGGCGGCAGCGGCAGCGGCAAGGAGCTGGGCGGCGGCGCCGGCACGGCGAGCGGCGGCGTCGAGCCGGCGGACGCGCCGCAGATGGCGAGCACCACGCCGGACGCCACCGAGGAGACGCCGCTGCCGGCCGTCCCCGACGCGCAGATCCCCACCCCGCAGGTCGGGGCGAGCGAGATCGAGGTCGAGTGCCTCCGCTACCAGTCCGATCAGAAGTGGGATGACCTCGACGCCTGCGCGGATCGGCTGAAGGCGGTCAGCCCGGCCGCCGCGAGGAAGCTGAAGGAGCGCGCCGTCCTCGAGACGAAGGCGGTGCCGAGGATCAACGCGTTCGAGGCCGCGCTCCGGGACAAGAACCTCAAGAAGGCCGAGGCCGAGATCCGGCAGCTGGCGAACGTCACGAGCTACAGCAAGCTCAAGCAGCGGTACGAGGCGGCCGAGGACGCCGCGGTCCGCGAGCTGGTCGAGAAGCTCAAGGCCGCGAGGGACGCCGACTGCAGGCAGTACAACCAGCTCCTCGCACAGGAGCGGACGTCGAAGCCGTCGAGCGTGGCGGCCGAGGCCGCCCGCCAGGTCCGGTGCACGGAGCGGGTCACGACGCCGACGCCGCCCACGCCGCCCGCGGGCTGTGACCCCGACGCGTTCGTCGAGAAGGGGCGTGAGTTCAACGCCAATGGACAGGCGCTCGCCGCGCTCGATGCCTTCGACAAGGCGTGGGCCTGCAAGCCGGATCCGTCGATCGCCGAGAAGGCGTTCATCCCTGCGTGCAACCTGGGGAACGCCGCCAAGGCGAAGCTGTACTGGAAGCGGATGAGCGCCCTCATGAGGCAGCGCGCCATCGGGATCTGCGTGCGCAACGGCATCAGCGAAGAGACCCTGAACGGCCAGTGATTTCGGGCGCGGCCCCTTGTTTGACCGGGGTGCGCCGTCTGGTGTAACGAGGGAACGGGCCCGATGCACTATCCGGTCCCGGAGGCCCCATGTTCCTGCGCACTGCCCGGCTTTTGTCCCCAGTGGTCGCGGTCCTCGGTGTCGCGCTCGCAGCAGCGCCGGCCCGAGCCCAGGTCGGCGGTAACGTCGACCTCGGCATCTTCCGGCCCGCGATCGACTCCCGCGGCTACCTGACGATCAATGCGTCGCAGGTCCTCGGCCACAACGAGCTCTCGTTCGGCCTGGGTTCCCTCGACTGGGGCCACGGCCTCCTGCGCCTCGAGGGCGCGGGCGCCGGCAACCCCGTCTACACGATCGACAACATGATCACCGCGACCCTGATCGCGGCGTACGGCCTGAAGCTCGGGCCCATCGAGCTCGAGGTCGGCGCGTCGGTGCCGCTGCGGCTCATGAACGGCGACCGCGACCCCGACGATCCCGGCGATCCGATGGACCCCAACGACGACCAGATCTACAAGATCGACGGCCAGGGCCTCGGCAGCGTCGGGCTGCACCTGAAGACGCGGTTCCTCAAGACGAGCCGCGCGCCGTACATCGGCCTCGGCGTCATCGCGAGCATCTTCCTCCCGTCGACAGACCCCAAGGACCGCTTCCTCGGGGAGTCGGCGGCCGTGCCGCAGGTGATCGGCATCCTCGACAAGGAGTTCGGCCGCTCCGCCCGGCTGCGCGTCGCGCTGAACGGCGGCATCCGCGTCCGCAAGACGACGACGTTCACCGACAGCGACACCACCGACGGCGTCACGCCGACCGGCCAGACCGTCACCGTCGGCGCCGAGGTCCCGTACGGCATCGGCATCGCGTACGCGCTCTCGAAGCAGAAGTTCGACATCGTGGCCGAGGCCTACGGCACGCTGCCGCTCGGCGACAAGGAGAACTACCAGCCGCTCGAGGCGCTCGGCGGCGTGAAGCTCTACCTCGCGCGGAACTCGTTCCTCTCGCTCGGCGTCGGGCGCGGCCTCTTGCCCGACAAGGGCGCGAACCCCGACCTGCGCGCCATGATCGGCATCGTCTTCGAGCCGAACATCGGCGACCGCGACGGCGACGGCCTCAAGGACGACGTCGACAAGTGCCCCGACGAGCCGGAGGACTTCGACCGGTTCGAGGACGAGGACGGCTGCCCCGAGCCCGACAACGACCGCGACGGCATCCTCGACGAGGACGACAGCTGCCCGGAGGTCCCGGAGGACAAGGACGGGTTCGAGGACGAGGACGGCTGCCCCGAGGGCAACAAGGGCGACCGCGACGGCGACGGCATCCTCGACAACGTCGACAAGTGCCCGGACGACCCCGAGGACTTCGACGGGTTCCAGGACGAGGACGGCTGCCCGGACCCCGACAACGACGGGGACGGCATCCTCGACGGCGACGACCTGTGCCCGATGGTCGCCGAGGACAAGGACGGGTTCGAGGACGAGGACGGCTGCCCCGAGCCCGACAACGACAAGGACCGCATCCTCGACAAGGACGACAAGTGCCCGAACGAGCCGGAGACGTACAACGGCCTCGAGGACGCGGACGGCTGTCCGGATCGCGGACGCGTCGTCGTGACCGACACGGCGATCGAGATCCTCGACATGGTCTACTTCGAGTACAACAAGGCGATCATCCAGCCGCGGTCGTACGACATCCTGGACGCCGTCGCGGCGACCCTGCAGGGCAACCCGAGCATCCAGCTGATCGAGATCCAGGGCCACACCGACGAGCGCGGAGACGACACGTACAACCTCGAGCTGTCCGACAAGCGCGCGAAGTCGGTCGAGAAGTACCTCGCCGACAAGGGCGTCGAGGCGAACCGGCTCACCGCGCACGGCTACGGCGAGACGCAGCCGCTCGACCGGCGCAGCAACGAGGCGGCGTGGGCCAAGAACCGCCGCGTCGCGTTCCTGATCCTGAAGCGGGCCTCGGACTAGCGGCCGCGCAGCCGGTGGCGCCGCCCGGTGGCGCCGCCCGGCCCGGCTGGTAGGTTTGGGGAGATGATCCGGTTCCTCGTGTATCTGGCGATCGCGGCAGGGCTCACCTACTGCGGCGCCACCGTCCCGCTTGGCAAGCGCACGTTCTTCGGCCACGTGAAGGCGATCTGGGCGACCGGCGAGGCCCAGGAGCTCAAGCAGGGCGTGAAGGAGAAGGCCGGCCCGGCCGCCGATCGCGTCAAGCGCGGGATCGAGAAGGGCTACGAGGCCGCGACGCAGGACGAACCGGCCGCGGGCTCCGGATCGGCCGCCCGCAAGCGGGCGCCACAGCCCGCCCCGGCGTCGCCGTGAAGTTCCCGCTCACCGAGGAGCTGCTCGCGGAGGCGCGCCGGTTCGAGCTGCGCTCGGCGTGCCGCGACTGCTTCTTCTGGAGCGAGCCGCGCGGCGAGTGCTGGCACGGCTGGCCCGACGAGGGCCAGCGCCGCTGGCCGCTCGACGCGCCCGGCCCAGACGGCGAGCGGCCGGCCACCGTCGCGTTCTGCAAAGAGTTCGAGCTGCGCTGAGCGCCCGTCTCAGCCCCCGATGTGCGGCGCGGCCTGCCGCTGCACGAGCCGCCGAACGGCCAAACGAAAAGAGCGCCCGTCCCCCAAGCTTCGGGGCGGGCGCTCGAGCGCTCGGCGCGTGGGCGGCCGGGCGTCCGCCGCCGGCTCACCGGCGGCGGACCTTCGGCTCTTTAGTAGCTGCCGATCAGGGTCGTGCCGCTGTACGCCGAGAAGGCGCGCAGCATCACGTACCAGTCACCCGCGTTCGTGGCCGTGATGGTGTGCGTGCACGTCTCGTTGTTGCCGCTCAGGTACGGGCGGCAGAGGTACGCCGACGTCGTCGGGCGCGCGTTGAACTGCGTGTAGAGGTCCGCGTCGCCGGTGCCGCCGCTGATCTTGAGCGTCAGCGTCTTGCCGGCCGGGACGGCCTTGATGCAGCGGTACGTGGTGCTGCTCGCCGCGCCCGAGACCGTCTGGCCGACGCCGTTGGTGATGACCGGGTCGCCCGTCGCGCAGCCCGACGAGGAGCCGTACGTGGCCGTCAGCGAGATGCCCGTGTACGCCGCGTACGTGCGGAGCCCGATGAAGTACGTGCCCGCCGAGGGCGGCGAGAACGTGCACGTCTCGTTGTTGCCGGAGAGGTACGGGCGGCACTGGTAGACCGTGTCCGACGGCTGCGCGCCGAAGTTGACGTACATGTCCGCGTCACCCGTGCCGCCGCTCATCGTGATCGTCAGCGTCGACTGACCCGCCGGGACGGCGATCGTGTAGAACTTGAAGTTGCCGGCCGTGCTGTCCGCGAGGCCGGTGACCGGGACGCCGTTCGAGAGCGGGGTCGCCGAGCTCCCGATGGTGACCGAGATCGTCGCCGTCGAGCTGAGGTTGCCCGAGTCGGTGGCGCGGGCCGTGATCGTGTGCGAGCCGGACGAGAGCGTGCGCACGACCGAGGCGCCGGTGCCGAGCGAGCCGTCGATGCTCGACGTCCACACGATCGCGTTCGAGAGCGGGCCGTCCTGCGTGTCGTTGGCCGAGCCCGTCATCGTGACGGAGGTGCCCGCCGGGTACGACGAGCCGTTCGCCGGCGCGGAGATCGAGACGCTCGGCGCCGTGTTCCCCGACGTGTCGATCGTGCCCTTCGCGAGCTCGGCGACGTACGCCGTGGCGAGCTTGGAGAACTTGATCGCGTGCGCCGCGCTGTTGCCGCTCTGCGCCAGCGTGTCGTTCGCCGTGTGGATGGTCGGGTTGTACTGGGCCATCTTCGACTCGAACGGCATCGAGGCCGCGTAGCCCGCGTTGTGCCACGACGCGTGGTCCGAGCAGCCGTAGCCGCACACGTCGGTGGTGCGCGTGATGCCGGTGAGGTACGTGTCGACGAGGCTGCCGGCGAACGTGTTCTGCGCCGCGTTCGTGTAGTCCGTCATGAAGACGATGTCGTTCGTCGAGCCCTTGTAGTTCGTCATGTCGAGCTGCATGACGCCGACGACGTTCGTGGCGGCGGCCTTGTAGGTGTTGACGATCTGCTTGGAGCCCAGCAGGCCGACCTCCTCGCCCGCGTACGCCATGAAGTGGACCGTGCGCTGCGGGCGGTAGTTCATCGCCATCAGCACGCGGAACACCTCGGAGAGGCTCGCGATGCCCGAGGCGTCGTCATCGGCGCCCGGCGCGTTGCCGCCGCTCTGGTTGATCGAGTCGAGGTGGCCGCCGAGCACGACGACCTCGCTCGCGAGCGAGGTGCCCGGGATCTTCGCGATCACCGACTTCTGCGCCCAGCCCGTCTCGTACAGCTCGACCGTCACCTCGGGGCGGCTCGCCGCGTACCCCGCCCACAGGTTCTTGAGCCACGTCGAGGACTGGCCGCCGCCCGTCGAGGTGTAGTAGCGCGTCGTGAAGCCCGCACCGCCCGAGAGCTGCTGGATGGTGGTGAGGACGTTGGCCTGGCTCAGCTGCGGCAAGAGCGTGTTGACCGTGGTGGCGTTGTCGATCGTGTACGTGATGAGCGACGCGATGCCCTCCATGTCCTTCGCGCGGAGCGCGGCCCGCGCGTCGTCGAGCGTGTCGTGCACGATGAAGCCGCCGCAGCGGTTGTGGTTCACGTGCATGAGCTGGGACAGCGCCTTCAGGTCCTGGCCCTCGACCTTGACGAGCGCGACGTCGTTCCACATGTCGACCAGCTCGAGCTGCGCGCTGGGATCGCGCTGCGCCAGCGCCTCCTGCGCGGTCGCGAGCGCGTCGCGATCGATCGAGACGTAGTGCGGTTTGGTCTCGGCCGACGGATCCTGATCCGGATCGGTTTTGACGGTCGGTGCCTCGGTCGTCGAGCACGCGGTGATCGTCAGAGCAGCGAACATCGAGAGCGACAGCAGTCTCATCTCAGCCTCCTGGGGGCGTGCGCCATTCGCGCGCACGAACCGTAGAGCACTCGGGATCGAATGCGCCAGCCTCGTTTGTCACGACGCGGCGTGAGGCGGCGTGCACTGAGATGCGACCTCCGCACGAGACTCATCACGCAACTCCGTCGAAGATCGCGCGCGTGTCCTCCCGTGCTGCGAAGCCGAGCGGCCCTCGGCTGGAAAGCACAAGTCAGCGCGGCCCCGTCCTCCCGGACGACGAGAGCGCGCTGGCAACTCGTATTGCCACGCCTTATTACACGTATTCGCACATACGTTCGGGCCAGGCCGACTCGCGCTGAAACGTCCGCGTCGCGTCGCGACGGCGAGGCCGAGCACCGCGAGCAGCGCCGACGCGACGAGCCCGACGAGGAGCTGCGCGTCGCCGAGATCGCCGCGGAGCGCGGCGCGGGCGCCCTCGACGACGTGGCTGAACGGGTTCACCGCGGCGAGCCGCTGCAGCCACCGCGCGGCCGGCATCCCCGGCGCGGCGATCTTTGCCGTGGTCGATGCCCGGCAGCGTCCTGATGCGCCGGTCGCCGAGGTCGGCGCGATCGGGCGTCTCACGCGGCGCGCGCGCCCGCGCCTCGGTCGCCTCGCGCGTCCTCCCGTAGCGCTGCGCTTGGATGACGCAGCGTTCTCGCGCAGCGTTCCGCGCAGCGTTCCCGCGCAGCGTTCCCGCGCAGCGTTCCCGCGCAGCGTTCCCGCGCAGCGTTCCCGCGCAGCGTTCCTGCGCGTCGCCCCGATGCCGCCGGGGCCCGCCACATGCGCGAATCTCCGATTCCACGCCTGCCGCGCATTGCGGCACTGCTCATCTCGTGATGAGCATGAGTGCAACATTTAGCTGCACTCATGATCATAGATCTCGAGACAGTGATCCAATATCGTCGCATCCGGCGGGGGCATTCGCTGGTGCTACAGGTATGCCCGAGATGGGAAATTCGGCACGTCAGATAGCCGAGTGGAGGGAAGCATCGATTGAGACAACCGTAGAGACATAGAGAAGACGAGGTAGCGGATGGGGTTTCAGAGCCGGCACCGAAGCGACGAGCCCGCGCGTGAGGATCTGGCCGAGACCCTCGCCCGGAGCCATCACCTGGATCTCGCGCGGGCGCGCGAGGTCCTCGGGCGAGCAGAGCAGGCCGCCGCGGAGGATCCAGAGCTGCGCTCGGTCCGGCAGTGGTTCGAGCTGATCGTGGCCGATGCCCGCGCGAACGCGGTGGGCAAGCACACGCGCCTCGAGGCGCCGACGGCCGGCCACGCCGCTCGGCCACGCGCCCCGGCGAGGGGCGTGCCCGGCCGGCAGAGCCTCGTGTCGTACGAGGGGCGGTACGAGGAGGAGGCCGCGCCAGCGCGCCGGGCAGACCGCGCCGCCGGCAGGCCCGCGGCCCAGCCGCTCGACACCGTGACGCAGTGGCGGATGAGCAAGGCCCTGGGGTTCGACCTCAACGGGGTCTCGATCCGTCCCGATAGCCCCGAGGCGACCGGTCGTACGCGCGCCGTCGTCAAGGACGGCGAGATCCACTTCCGCGAAGGCGCGTATCGCCCGGGCACGCCCGATGGCGACTGGCTGATCGCGCACGAGCTCGCGCACGTGGTGCAGCAGCGCGGCGGCCGCGGCGAGCGAGAGGGGACATTGCGCCAGCTCGAGCGCGAGGCGGATCGCGCCGCGACCCTGGCGATGCAGGGCCGCCCCGCGCCGATCGCGCTGCGCGCGCAGCCGTCTGTGGCGTACGCCTTCGACGAGGGCGAGGCGCACCACGAGGCGCACCACGGGGCGCATCACGAGGCGCATCACGACGGGCTCGACGCGCCGACGGGCGCCGACGTGATCGCGACGGGGCTCCGCGGCGTGGACGCCGTCCTGGCCGGCGGCACGAGACGCGCGAGCACCGCGGCGGGCGCGAACGGGAGCAGGAAGGCGCCTGGCGCCGCAGCCCAGGCGGACTCGCCCGCTGCCCCCGGCGCGGCGGCGCCACCCACGCTGCGCGAGCAGCTGCTGGCCGCGGCCGCGAGCGGGCACGGTGCCGCCGCCGCGCTGGCGGCGGCCGATCCAGCGGTCGCGGGCGCGGCGCTGCGCGAGCTGCGAAGCGAGCGGGTGCCGGGGCACGCCGCGCCGGCGCTCCAGCTCGTCGCGCGCGCCGATGGCGGCGACGCGGCGCGCGTGATGGGGCGCGGCTCGTCCGGCGCGCCGCTGCCCGGCGAGCTCGCGGCGCAGCTCGGGCCGCACGTCGGCGAGGCTGCCGCTGGCGCCGCGCGCGTGCACACCGACGACACCGCCGATCTGGTCGCCGCCGCGCACCACGCGCGCGCGGTCGCGGTCGGCGACGACATCTACTTCGCGCGCGGCGAGTACGCGCCCGGCACCGAGCGCGGCGACGAGCTTTTGGCCCACGAGCTGGAGCACGTGGCGCAGGCGCGGCGCGGCGAGCTCGCGCGCGCGGCGGCCAAGGGGCTCGAGTCCGGGACCGCGCTCGATCCGGCCGAGGCGCAGGCCGATCTGCAGGCCAAGCTCGCCGTCATCAAGCTGCACGCACCCGATGGCGCGCCGACGCCGCTGGCCGCGCCGAGGGGCCAGCCCACGTCGCCCGGCGCCCGCTCGGCCCAGCTCGCGGCGCAACAGCAGCGGCTCGCCATGGCCGGCAAGCCCGCGCTGCCCGGCGGCCCGGCGGCGCCGCCGGCCCCGTCGAAGCCCGCGGCACCGGTCAAGCACCCAGGGCCGCAGCTCGTCGCCCCGCCGAAACACGCATCGACCGGCAACCCGTACGTCGACGCGTTCGAGGCGCTGCCGTCGAAGCAGGCGACCGAGCTGTGGGCGCAGGCCGGCGCGCAGGCCACGACGAAGGCGGCCACCGATCAGGCCCAGTTCGACGCCGGGCTGGCGCCGCTGCCCGCCCAGCTCGACGGCCGCGCCGTGACCGGCGGCAAGGGCGGAGGCGCCAGCGGCGGCGGGCACAACCCGTCGTCGTCAGCCTCGGGCGCGCGGCCGCCGTCGGCGAAGCCCACGCCGACCCCGGCGGCGCCGCGGGTGAACGCCGCCGCGACGGTGGCCAAGCCGGTCAAGCCGGCCCCCGGCACCGCACCCGGCACGGCCCCCGGCACGGCCCCCGGCACCGCCCCCGGCACCGCACCCGGCAAGCCCGCCGCCGACCCGGCGCAGGTGAAGGCGGCCGCGCAGCGGACGCTCGCCGCGCTGCCGACGAGCGCGCCCGACGTCAAGACCGATCCCGGGCCGGCGCCGGTGACTGATCTCGCGGGCCAGGCAGACCCGGTCCGCTCGCTCGCCGATCACCAGCACGCGATCGGCGACGGCGCGCGGGCGCTCGAGGCGCAGAAGAAGCAGATCCTGGCCGGGCCGGGCGCGGCGCAGGTGCAGCCCGCCAAGCTCGACGAGAAGCTGGCCGTGCCCAAGGCGCAGGCGACCGGACCGATGCCCGCGCTGCCGAGCGTCGAGGGCATGGCGAAGCTCAAGAAGTGGGGCCTGCCCGCCGACGCGCAGGCGGCGTTCGACGACGTCGCCAAGCCGAAAATGGACGCCAGCCTCGCCGAGGCCAAGGCGAAGATGGCGCAGGCCGAGGCCAAGCGCGACGCCGATCGCGCCAAGGCGGTGGACGACGCGCACGCGAAGGTCGTGCAGGTGCACGCCGACGCCGACCAGCAGCAGCAGGCGAAGGTGGCGGAGTCGCGGACGCAGATCGCCAATCGCCAGGCCGACACGCTGGTCAAGCAGGAGGGCGAGATCAAGAAGCTCGACCAGCAGGCGAGCGCGAAGAAGCAGAGCACGCTCGGCAAGATCTCCACGCGCATCCAGACCGATCAGGCCAAGGTCGAGGGCGACTTCCAGGGCGCGCAGAAGAAGGCTGACGCGGAGAAGCAGAAGGGCGAGGCCGCGGCCGCCCGCAAGAAGCAGGAGGCGCAGCAGAAGTCGGAGCGGGACAAGAGCTGGCTCGAGCAGGCGGCCGACGTCGTCGCCAACGGGATCCAGGCGGTCGCCGACGAGATCGATCGGGCGCTCGAGGAGGTCGGCAAGGCGATCGGGCAGATCCTGGACGCCGTCAAGAACGCGGCGTGCCTGGTCATCGACGCGGCGCGCGACTTCGTCTGCCAGGCGCTGACCGAGCTCGGCGACTGGCTCAAGTCGGCGGTGACGACGCTGATCGGCGCGGTGTTCCCGGAGCTGGCGGCGGCGCTGAACCAGGCGATCGACGCCGCCGTGAACGCCGCCAAGACCGCGGTGAACGCGATCGCCGACAAGCTGAAGCAGAGCGTGACGGCGCTGTGCGACGGGCTGAAAGCCTCGCTCTCGGCCGTGCTCCAAGCGTTCAAGGCGGCCGTCCAGGCCGCCGCGACCTTCGCCAAGGCGGTCGTCACGGGCGACTGGGCGAAGGTCGGCAAGATGGTCCTCGAGGGCATCCTGCGGGTGCTCGGGATCGATCCGGCCGCGTTCTACGCGCTGATCGGCAAGGCCGAGGACTCGATCGAGAAGATCATCGAGAACCCCGGCGCGTTCGTCGGCCACCTCGTCGATGCCGTCAAGCTCGGCTTCAAGCAGTTCGGCGCGAACTTCTGGACGCACCTGCAGAGCGGCCTCGTGCAGTGGCTGTTCGGCACGTTCGCCGAGGCCGGGATCCGCATGCCGGCGAGCTTCGACATCGCCGGCATCTTCGATCTCGTGGCGCAGGTCCTGGGCCTCACCGGGCCGAAGATGCGCGGCAAGGTCGTCAAGGTCATCGGCGAGAAGAACACCGAGCGGCTCGAGTTCGTCTGGCAGTACATCGAGGCGCTGATCACCGGCGGCTTCGCCGGGCTCTGGGAGAAGATCCAGCAGGACCTGTCCAACCTCTGGGACATGGTCGTGGGCGGGATCAAGCAGTGGCTGATCGAGAAGGTGGTGCAACAGGCGATCATCAAGATCGCCACGATGTGGAATCCCGTCGGGGCGATCATCCAGCTGATCCAGACCGCCTGGAACGTCTATCAGTGGGTCAAGGAGAACGCCCAGCGCATCTTCGGCCTCGTGCAGGCCGTCGTCGACTCGATCTCGAACATCGTCGCCGGCAACATCAGCGGCGCGGCCAACTTCATCGAGGCGTCGCTGGCCAAGCTCGTCCCGGTGGCGATCAGCCTGCTCGCCAACCTGCTCGGCCTCGGCGGCATCGCCGACAAGATCCGCGAGATCATCGGGAAGATCCAGGCGACGGTGGACAGCGCCATCGACAAGCTGATCAGCCGCGTCCTGGGGATGTTCAAGGGCAAGGGCGGAGACCAAGGCGACCAGGCCAGCGACTCCAAAGATGGCAAAGCGGCCGGCGATGACATTCCGCTCGGGGAAGAAATTCCGTTCAGCGCGGCGGGTGAAAGTCACCGGATCTGGGTCGAGTTGCAAGGCACTCACGCTCGCGTGATGGTCGCGAGCAATCCTTTACCGGTGGCCGAGCGATTCGCGATCATCACGGATCGTATCAACCAGAGCTCGGAGGAGACCAAGAAGAAAGCCGCACCGCTGATTGAGAAGGGCAAGGCGCTGCTGGCCGCTGTGACGCCGAAGGCAGAGGCGCTCGCACAAGCCAAAGAAAAACGGCGCGCTGGCGGTGACGTCGACAAGGACACGCTCCTCGCCAACGAGCACGATGTCGTCAGCGCAGAGAAAGCTCTCGTTCCCATCCTGACCCAGCTGTTCGAGTTGATGGGAGTCGGCGAAGATGAGACGCTCGTGGACGTCCCCGCGCCGACGGGTGGCACGGTTCGATGCGTGAAACGTGGGGGCTCTATTGTCCCGATCGGCAAGGTCGTGATTTACCCTATGGGACTGATCGCACAAGGGCACGAAGAGGAGCTTCGCGACATCAATGCCAAGTTGCAAGCAGGTGAGAAAAATCAAGAAGTACGAAAGAAGCTAGAGGAAAGAAAAAAGGAGATTCGTGACAAGGAGATCCACAACCATGAACGCTCTCAGCAGATGTGGGAGATGGTGCAAGCCGCTGGTCTCGACGACTCGGTCGAAAGCCTCAATCGCATCATGGCGGCTCTCCTCCAGGCTGGAGCTGCTCCCCAGCTCGAACAGGAGATCTCGATCTCCGGCTCCAGTGGGCACTTGATGGTGCAGCCGATCTGGAAGACATTGCCAGGAGGTGAGCGCTATCTGAGCAGCATGATCGTGAAGGGCGTTGCGCCTCACTCACGGTAGATATTTTATGGATGAAGAAGTTGATTACAGCACCCTAAATGACGATGAGCTGGAGCACATCGCGCGCGGCGATGATGTGTTCTCCATCGGCCCCGCCCTCAACGCGTTGTACATGCGAGCACCTCAAAGAGCGCTCCCGATCGCCGAGGGGTTGTTACGAGGCGATGACGAGTGGTTACGAGCGACGGCCCTCGATATTGTATTTCACGAAAATCAGCCGCTCGCGCTGGATTATATGAGAGATCACGCGATCTCGTGCGGTATTCCAGTGTTGCGTGTCATCGTCGAGATGTTGGCAGTGGATCATCAAGCGCCCGAACGGTCATGCATCGAAGATCTGCTCGTTCGTGTTGGAGATCGGCTGCTGCGCGATCCTGAAGATAGAGCTATAGAGGACCCGAGAGACCTGTTTTTCAGAAGGTACCCTGACCTTCGCCCACAGTGAATGGTCGCGTATCGGGCACCAGCCAGACATGGGTGCTTCGGCAGATCGGCCGTTGGGTAGCCCGTACGAATATCGGAAACCGCGCGCGGGGGCGGCCGATAGCCGGCCGCATGTCGCAACCCAGCGTCTGCAAAGACTTTCCGATCCTCGTTCTGCCATTTGGCCGCTCCATCCCGCAGCTCGCCGGAGCTGCCGGAGCAGCGGCGCCAGCCGAAGTCGGCGTGGCGCCAACCGAAATGGCCGCCAGTGCCGCCGCCGCCGCCACCGCGGACCGCCATGCCGCGGAGGCGGCCGAGCGCTACGCCGCGGCGACGTTCGAGGGCTACCGGCGCGCGCTCGTCGCGCAGGTCCCGGCGCTCGCCGAGCCGCGGGGCGCCGACCCAGACCGCGCGCGTCGGTGGCTGCCCCTGCTCGTCGAGACGCTGGCCGGCTTCGCCCTCGGCAAAGCGGTCGGCGCGGTCGCGGCCGCCGTGCGATACGGCTTCGGCGACGACGTGCGCGACGGCGTCGGCCGCGTGCTCGGCCAGATCACGCGCGACCGCGCGCCGCGCGCCGCCGTGACCGCGCTCCTGCCGCCGGCGCCGTTCCTCCGCGACCCGGCCCGGCCGCTGCTCGATGCGCTCGGCTCCCAGCTGCACGCGCGGCTGTGCACCGACGCCGCGGAGGCGCGTGCCCACCTCGCGCGCCTCCACGCCGAGGTCGCGCGCGCGGCGCCCGCCCGGCTCGGCGCGCTCGCCGCCCTGCTGGATCGGCTCGCCACCGACGACGGCCCAGCCCTCGCGTTCGCCGATCAGCTCGCCGCCGGCTGGCAGTGCTACGCGGCCGCCACCACTGGCACCGGCGCGACCGACGCCACCGGCCCGTGGAAGGTGTGGACGCGCCGCCTCGCGGGCCCCGCTCTGGCGCCCGAGCCGACGCCAGATCAGCTCGCCGCCCACGGCTACCTGATCCGCATCGGCTGACCCGCGCGCCGATCGCCGCTCACGGCTACCTGATCCGCATCGGCTGACCCGCGCGCCGCTCCCCCACCCGGTGCCCACGATTGTTTGCGTGGCCAGCGGACTTGCCGCTCCTGGGGCCGCCGCGCCCCGCACTGGCAGGTTCACTTGCGCCGGCCATGGCTCTGACGCGCCGCGTCGCTGGCGGCCGATCGGCTAACCCCCGCGATCTCCTGGCGCCCTCCTCGCGCCCATTCGCCGCCACTCCCGACCTACAGCGGATCCTGCCTGGCCCTGCCCTTGCTGGCTATGGCGGTCAGCTATGCCGAGACTCCTCACCTCCGTCCTCGCCCTGAGCACCCTGGGTCTGATCGGGTCGGCCTGCACGGCCCCGGACAACCTGCCCGAGCCCCCGGTCCTCAAGGTCACGTCGCCGCAGCGCAGCCTGCAGCAGGCGGGCGCCGGCCAGGTCAAGGTCACCGGCACGGTGGAGCCGAACATCGACGGGACGCCCGTCGAGAAGGTCCTCGTCAACAACGTCCAGGCGACGCTCGAGGCCGACGGCAGTTTCCACGCGCTGATCGATATCCCCGCGGGCGCGACGCTGATCCACACCATCGCGCGCGACACGGCCGGCACCGAGGCGTCCGACACGCGCGCCGTGCACGCCGGCGAGCTGCGGACCGCGGGCGCGAACATCGATCGCGCCCTCGCCGCGGCGATCTCGACCGAGGCGTTCGCGAAGATCTCCGCCGCGGCGGGCCCGCTCATCGAGGGCATGGACATCGGCGCGATGATCAAGCCGCTGCAGCCGATGATCCGCTCCGGCGATCCGGCCGACCTCAATAGTGAGGACGACTGCCTGTTCGTGCGCGGCTACATCGACGACGTCGACTTCACCAACATCGAGCTGTCGCTCGTCCCGAAGCAGGGCGGCATCGCGTTCTCCGCGCAGATCGACGGCCTCAACGTCCCCGGCCACGCGCGCTTCGCGGCCGGACCGCCGTTCGTCTGCCCCAAGTTCACCCAGAGCTTCCGCGTCGCCGCCACGAAGGTCGTCGTCGCGGGCACGCTGCTCGTGAAGCCGAACGGCACCGCCGGCTTCAAGACCGACCTCCAGAGCCCGCAGGTCACGCTGACCGGCCTCGACATCTCGGCGTCGGGCATCCCGGGCGAGATCCTGGACCTGCTCGATCTCGACACGCGCATCCAGGGCATCATCGCGCTCGGCGCGCAGCTCGCGATGGAGCCGCTCATGAACCAGGCGCTCGGCGCGCTCGCCGGCCCCAAGCAGCTCGACGTCCTCGGCAAGACCGTCAACATGGAGATGGCGCCCGCCACCATCGCGTTCGATCCCACCGGCGGCGTGGTCGAGCTCGGCATGAAGATGCTGATCGGCGGCGCCGAGAGCGCGAAGTTCATCTACACGCCGAACGGCCGGCCCACGCTCGAGCCCGGCACCGGCTTCCAGATCGGCCTCGCCGACGACCTCGCGAACGAGCTCCTCGCCGAGGCGACCGCGGTCGGCCTGCTCAACCTGTCCTTGCCCAAGGCGGCCGGGACGTTCGACACGATCGCCCTGTCGATGACGCTGCCCCCGATGGTCAACGCCGACCCGGCCGACGGCTCGATGAAGGTCATCCTCGGCGACACCGTCGCGACGTTCACGAACAAGGGCAAGCCCGTCGGCAAGGCCGCGATCAACGCGACGATCGGCCTCAAGATCAACCCCGCGGCGAACGGCTACGGCGTCGGCCTCGAGCTCGGCGAGCCCGTCCTCCACGTCACGACGCTCGACGACATCGCGAACGACACGCGCTTCTCGGACGCCGACCTCGCGCGGACCATCGAGGCCGGCCTGCGCGGCCAGATCGAATCGATCTCGAAGCTGCTCGTCAGCATCCCGCTGCCGCAGGTCGCGGGGCTGCAGATGCGCAACCTCTCGGTCGGCTCGGACGCCGGCTACGTGATGGTCAAGGGCGCGTTCGAGTAGGACCGCCGACGCCGGTCCGCCGCTTGAGGATCACGAACTCGACGCGGCGGTTCTTGACGTACGCCGCCGCGTTGTGGCCCGGGTCGACCGGCCGCGTCTCGCCGTAGCCCTGCGACTCGAGCCGCTTGGCTTCGACGCCCTTGCCCGTCAGGTAGCGCAGCACCGAGGCGGCGCGCCGGTTCGAGAGATCCAGGTTGTAGGCGTCGTTGCCCTGCTCGTCGGTGTGGCCGGCGATCTCGATCAGCTCGATGTCGAGGTTGCCCTGCATCGCGGCGACGACGGCGTCGAGGATGTAGTACGAGTCCCGCTTGATGACGTCGCTGTTGTACTCGAAGCCGATCGGCTTCAGGATCTCGAGGACGCCCTCCGTCTCGACGACGACGCCCTTGTCCGGGCAGCCGTCCTTGTCGTCGACGTTGTTATAGGTCTCCGGCTCGTTCGGGCAGCGATCGTCCTTGTCGGCGATCCGGTCCCGGTCGTTGTCGGCGTCGGGGCAGCCGTCCTCGTCCTCGAACCTGTCCCGGTCCTCGGGGGCGAGCGGGCACAGGTCGTCGGCGTCGATGATGCCGTCGCGGTCGTTGTCCGTGTCGGGGCAGCCGTCCTCGTCCTCGAACCCGTCGAAGTCCTCCGGATCGTCGGGGCACTTGTCGAGGTGATCGAGGAGGCCGTCGTTGTCGCGGTCGTTCGCGTTGCCCTCGGGGCAGCCGTCCTCGTCCTGGACGCCGTCGTAGTCCTCGGGGATGTTGCGGCAGCGATCGTCCTCGTCGAGGATCTTGTCCTTGTCGTTGTCGGGATCGGGGCAGCCGTCCTCGTCCTCGAAGCGATCGCGGTCCTCCGGCTCGTTCACGCACTGATCGACGTCGTCCTTGATGCCGTCGCCGTCGCGGTCGCCGATGTTCGGCTCGAACACGATGCCGATGAACGCGCGCGCGTCGGGGCTCCCGCCCTTGGACGGCACGAGGCCGCGGCCCGCGCCGAGCGAGAGGAACGAGTTCTTCGCGAGGTAGAGCTTCACGCCGGCCAGCGCCTCGAGCGGCAGGTAGTTGTCGCTGTCGCCGAGCGGCACCGCGCCGAACACCTCGCCGACGAGATCGAACCGGCCCGGCGCGAGCCCCCACGCGACGCCGAACCCGAGCGGCAGCTCCGCCGTCGCGGCGATGGTCCGGTTCGTCGCGGGCGCGCCCATGTCGCCCGTGTCGGTGAACGACGTGCGCGAGCGGATCCGGATGCCGCCGTTGACCGCGAGGCGCAGCCGGCCGCCGACCAGCTCCTGATCGATGACGCCGACGAGCTGCGGCACCGCCTTCTTGTCGCCCAGGAACGCATCCGCCGGGCTCGCCGTCGGCAAGAACACGCTCGCGATCAGCGAGACCCCCGTGTGCGGCGGCCGGACTGTGCGGAGGATCCGCGTCTTCAGGTGCAGGCCGATGTTGCCGACGCCCTGCCCGTCGAGCTTGTAGTTCTTGTCGTCGTTGGCGTTCCCCGGATCGCCGATGTCGTCGGGGCCGCGATCGCCGGCGAGGATCGTGAGCGGCAGCGCGGCGCCGAGCTCGAGCTCGAGCGGGCCCAGGCGGAGCCCGAGCGCGGCCCCGAGCGTCGCGGTGACGACGTCGTTGACCCGGTAGAACGCGGGATCGCTCTCGAAGTCGAGCAGGCCGTGCCCCCACGACAGCGCGCCGAGGCCGAACGACAGCTCGCCGTGCCCGAGCGGCTGCGAGGCGTTGATCGTCAGGTACCCGCGCGAGTCGATCGCGGGCCGGAACGTGTCGATCGGCAGGTTGCCTGCCGGCTGCGCGACCGCGGCCGCGGGCCAAAGCGCGAGCGCGAGCCCAAGGCCGAGGCCAAGGCCCAGCGAGGCGATCGACAGTCGAATCCCAGAAGCCATCCCAGAAGCCGAGCGATGCATAGGCAGTCCCTCTTACGATCAGGCCGGTCAGGCCGCGCCGGGGTTGGCGAGACCCGGCCGAACACAGGTCCAGGCCCCCTCACTGTGCACCGCCCCGGCGGGGCGGTTACATCGGCCCGGGCCCGAAAAAAGCAGGACGCGGCGCGAGGTTGGTCTCATCTTCATTGTCAGGGATGGCGGTGCGGACCGTTGCGGGAATGTCGGCGCGGAGCCGATAGTGACGGGGCTCATGCAGAAGCGCGGCGTCCTGATCGTGCTCGCGGCCGTCTGGCTCGTGGCGCTCGCGGGCGCGGCGCGCCCGGCGGCGGCGCAGATCGTGAATGTGCAGGGCCAGCTCGCGAAGCCGCCGGCGCAGGACGGCGTGACCGGCCAGCTCGAGCTGAAGCTCGACTGGCGCGAGGGCAACAGCCCGTTCTTCGACATCGGCGGCGCCGGCAGCCTGCTCCTGCGGCGCGGCCGGCTGCTCGGGCTCGCGCTCGTCCGCGGCGAGTACGGCAACGCGCGCGACGGGATCGCGATCGCCCGCAAGACGTTCGAGCACGTGCGCTCGCGCGTGACGATCGACTGCCGGTGGCGGTGGGAGGCGTTCGTGCAGCACGAGTACGACGCGTTCCGCCGGCTGTCCGTGCGGGCGCTCGCCGGCACCGGGCCGGCGCTGCAGCTCGTGAACGAGGCGCGCGTGGGGCTGATCGCGGGGGCGGCGTACATGCTCGAGTACGAGCGGCTCGACACGCGCGCCGGCACGATCGACGCGGGCGCCCGCTCGCTCGCGAGTCGCGCGTCGGTGTACGTGACCGGCACCGAGACGCTCGGCGCGGGCGTGTCGATCGCGCAGACCGTCTACGTCCAGCCGCGGCTCGACGATCCGGGCGACGTGCGCGTGCTCGGCGAGCTCTCGCTGACGACGAAGCTGTCGAAGCGGTTCGCGCTCACCGACGGCTTCACGGTGGCGTACGACCGCACGCCGCCCGACGGCATCCGCCGCTACGACACGCAGCTCAAGGTCGGCCTGCTCGTGACGTTCTAGCGAGCGAGCCTGGCCGTGAGGAGGCGGCCGTCGGGGTCCCAGATCTTGAGTGTCCGATCTCCGGACGCCGAGGTCACGCATCGGCCATCGGGAGTCACCGCGCATGCGGTCACCCTTTTCGCATGACCTTCGAAGGTGGCAACGGCGCCGCCGCCATCCACATCCCAGGCGTTGCGCGTGAAATCCGCGGACGCCGAGATCACGCGTCGGCTGTCGGGGGCTGCGGCGCACGCGGTCACCGCATCCGCGTGGCCCGAGGGGCGGCCTGTCATGCATCGCCCGACGGGGAAGGGCGGATCAGCAGGGCCTCACTCTTGCGTTACCTGTCCTCGGATGACCATGCAGGTGCAACCATGAAGACGCTCCCTTATCTGATCGTCGTTCTCGCATTCGCGGTGCCACTCGCCGAGGAGGCGCGCGCGCAGTCGCCGAAACCGCTCGCAGAGGAGGCACAGGCCAAGGTCGCCCGCGAAGGGTCGGCCGTCGCCAAGCGCGTGTTCTCGTCGCAGGACCCCAACGCCGCCTTCGCGCGCCTCAGCCCGCGCGAACAGGAGAGATTCCGCGCTGCGATGACCCCGGGGGACTACCTGCCGGTCCAGGAGAAGGCCGACCATCCGTCGGTCGCCGCGGCGAAGAAGTACCGCGGCTGCTGGGCCGTGCACGCGACCGGAGGCCGCAAGGCGCTGGCCGGCAACACGCTCTACACGTACTGGCAGACGACCGAGGTCTGCGTACGCAACGGCCGCGTCTACAAGGTAGAAGTCTACGACGTGGGCGGAGAGACCAGCACGCCCGGCTGGAGCCGGGGGAAGCCCGTGACGTATCGCAAGAACGTGGGCTGGGAGGGCCGCGGCATCTCGGAGAACCACTTCGTGCTGAGCGCCGGCCCCTGGGACATCCAGAAGCCGATCGATTGCCTCCAGCTGCGGCTCAACGCCGATGGCTATCACCGCCGGCTGACGAAGTCGTGCGATCCCGCGAGTCGCTGAGCCCGAGTCCCAAGCACCTCCGTACCCTCGCCGAGGCGGGGATCGTGCGCAGCACGCGCGAGGGCCGCGAGCAGATCTGGAGATCGAGCCGCAGCGCCTGGCCGCCGCCAACCGCTACCTCGAGCAGATCTCGAAGCGCTGGGACGAGACGGACGAGACGAGCGAGCGACTGCGCGCTCGTCGAGGCCGATGATGGACGGGTCCACTCCGGCGCGAGCTCGCTCAGCGGATCTCGACGACGTTGACCTTGGCGGTCGGTTCGTCTTTGCACGCGAGCGGATGCTCGAGGTCGATGTACATCGCCTCCGACGAGCACGACGTCACCGTCGCCTTGGTCGCATCGGGCGCGACCTCGACGTCGATCGTCTCCGCGCTGATCTTGGTGTGAGCGATGCGATCGGTCGCCACGTCATAGATGACCAGGTGCGCTGCGGCTGCTTGATCGAGGCCACCTTCACGCGAGACGAGCAGGACCTTGGTCGCCGCGCCTGCGCGATCGCGCAGCACGCCCTCGATCGTCCAGTTCTTGCCGCCTTCGCGATGCTGCGTCCAGGTGTCGAGCTCCCAGGCGTACCCGGTGGTCGGCGTGAGGCGGCGCACGAGGTAGGCGACGCGCGGCCAGGACTCGTCGTCAGCACCCTTTTGATCGCATTCATCGACGGAGATCGTCCAGGTCGCGTCGAGCTTCTGCGATTCGCCGTCGGCGCAGCGGCCTTCGCGCGCGAGCGGCGGTGCGGTTGGTTTCGCGGCGACCGGCGGGGGAGGAGCCACGACCGGTGGCGGCGGTGGCGGTTTCGCGCACCCGATCAGGATGCCAGCCAGCGCCATGACCCGCTTCATCGGAGAAGTATCGCACTCATCAGCGCGTTACGAGGCGGGCTGACGGAGCTGCGCGGAGGCCGCCGAGGTGATCGCGTGGGGGCGGCCAAAGTGATCGGCCTGGAGGTGGCCAACCCAAAGCTGGGCTAGGCTCGTGCGCCATGCCCGAAGTGCGCAGCTACCTGGAGCTCTCCGAAGACGGCGGCGGCTCCCACAAGTTCTACGAGGCCGTCGTCACCAACAAGAAGCTCACGATCCGCTACGGCCGGATCGGCGACAAGGGCCAGATCCAGGTCAAGGACTTCTCGACCCACGCCGAGGCGCTCGCCGAGGCGAACAAGAAGCTCGCCGAGAAGCGGAAGAAGGGCTACGCCGAGGCCGTGATGGGCGCGCGCAAGAAGCGCGCGGTCACCCGCCGCGAGATCGTCTCGCAGGCCGCGGCGAAGAACGTCACGAAGGCGCCGGTGATCTGGAAGTTCAACCCGACCGGCAGCCGCGCGTTCGGCGTCTTCGTCGACGACGCGCGCTGCTGGATGGGCAACGAGTCCGGCGCGATCTACTCGCTCGATCACGACGGCAAGGTGCTCGATCAGTTCAAGCTGCCAGACGGCGTGAAGTGCATCGTCGCCGACGACGAGTGGCTCTACGCCGGCTGCGACAACGGCAAGGTCTACGATCTCACGAGCGGCGTCCCGCGCGTCGCCTACGAGATCGCCGACGACATCGACATCTTCTGGCTCGACATCAAGAGCGGCGTGCTCGGCGTCTCCGACGAGGCCGGCAACATCGCCGTCTTCGATCACGAGGACGAGTCGCAGTGGCGCAAGAAGTCGAGCGGCTCCTCGGGCTGGATGGTCCGCTGCGACGAGCGCGGCGTCTACCACGGCCACTCCGAGGGCGTCACGATGTACGACTGGAAGAGCGGCAAGCAGCGCTGGCACTGCAAGACCGACGGCCGCGTGCTGTTCGGCTGGCAGGAAGCATCGACCGTCTTCGCGAGCACCACGAGCAACAAGATCCAGCGCTTCTCGAAGCGCGGCGCCGAGCCCAAGACGTACACCTGCGACGCCGCCGTCTTCTCGTGCGCCGCCGCCGAGGACGGCAAGTACGTCTTCGCCGGCGACAACTGCTCCTCGGTCTACTGCTTCACCGAGGCCGGCGAGCGCCTCTGGAAGCTCAACACCGGCTGCGGCTCCGCGTTCTCGATGCAGTTCTTCCAGGACCGTCTCTACATCGTGACGACCGATGGCAGCTTCGCCGCGATCGACGCCAGCGAAGCCGCGATCGCGCGCGCGAAGGCCGGCGAGGTCGACGACCCCAAGCTCATCAAGGCCCCCAAGGCCGCCGCGATCGAACCGAGCACCACGGTCGAGACCACGCGCAGCGCCGACGGCGGCGTGACCGTCGAGTGCTACCAGGAAGGCCAGAAGCTCCGGATCCGTCCGGTCTCCTCCGGCTACAACAAGAAGTGGAACGTCCAGTTCCCCAAGGACCTCCGCGAGCTCGGCGCCAAGTACGTCGTCGACGAGCTCCGCGAGAGCGGCGCCGGCGGCTTCTACCGCGCCCACGGAAAGATCCGGAAGCTCACCCGGAGCTGACGCTCACCGGCGCAGCGCGATCGGCTCACGCACCTCGGCGGCGCCGTCGCGGTCTACAGCCCCACCCGGCCCGCCTCTAGCATTTCTCCTCGGCCTCCTTTGGATTCTCCTCGGGGTCCTTCCTGGGCGCCGGGTCCTGCTCCGGGACCTGCGCGATCATCTCGTCGAGCGGAGGGAAGTCATCGCGGGGTACACCGAGCTTGTCGCCGACCTTCTCGCCCACGAAGAAGGCATCGTACTCGTCGGGGAGGTCGCGATAGCCATGGACATAGTAGACGTCCTTGTAGCGTTCATAGGCAGCGACCACGCGGGCGCGGTTCGCGGGAGTCTGAGCCTTCTTGTACGCGCGCGCGGCAGCGAAGAACTCACGGATCACTGCCGTGCGCGTCGCCTTTTGCTGCCCTTGCGAGGGCCGGCCGAGCTCATCTTCGTGCCAGCCCTCGGCCTCGACCGCTTCGGTAGTGCCGGGCGCGAGCGGTTGCTGCATGGCCTGCGCTGCGATCGGGGCTTCGATCGGGACCTCGCACGCGATCTGCGCGGCGCTGTGCTTCTTGCCCGCGAGCATGCGCGCGATGCGGAAGTACTCTTCGGCGTGGCGCGCCTCGTGGTACGCCATCGCAGCGGCTCGCTTCGGATCGGCGAGGGCCGCCGCGCTGAGCCGGAGCGTCCATTTCGCCGGCGTGAAGTCGCTCAGGAAACGATCGATCTCGACGGGCTTCGTGATCGCAGGAACACCGGCCGCCGCCAGCCGCTTGTTGAGCTCCATCCTGAGGAGCTCCGCGCGTGTCGCAAACTTCGCCTCGTTCAGCGTGTCCCCCAGCTCACCGATATCCGCCACGTACTCGTCGATGGCCTCGTCGGTGGCGAGCCCGACGGGCTTGAGGATCGGCAGCGTGCGAGGACCGGCCTTTCCGTCGACCTTGAGCAGCGGCGTTGGCTTGCGTTCGGCGTTCACCGCAGCCTGGCGCGCGGCGATCGCCTGAACGGTAGCGGCGTCCATCACGCCCGTCGGCGCGACAGCAACTGCGCTCTGAATGTCGATGATGACAGCCTTCGTGTACTTCCACGGCTGCGCGGTATGAAAGTGGATTGCATCGGCGACGTCCCTGGCAGACAGCAGGCCCGCCGTCTGTGCAACCGCGGCCGGGGCGCTCGCTGGAACGACGGCTGCTTGCGGCTCCGCCTGCGCGGTAGCCTCGCTCGTGCGGCGTGGCACCGTGGCCGGGGCGAAGTCGTGCGCGCCGGCCAGCGCGCCGTGGCCCGGGCCCGACGGCCGCCTGCCGGTCATGGCGGCCATGATGACGTCACCGTAGCCCGGATCCACCTGCGGCCGCTGCGCCTGAGATCGATCTTCGGCCCACCCGAGCAGGCTGCCGACGGCGTGGTCCCCAGACAGCTTGGGCCCTTGCGGGCGTGTCTTACCCGAGGAGATCGCCGGCGGGCGTGGAAGCTTGAGCGTCGACGCCTGCGGTCGCTTCTCCGTCTCTCTCATGGCCCCTCCTCCACCTCCGAAGGAGCGTACTGCGGACGCGATCCCGGTGTCGAGCCGAGTCAGCTCGGCTTGCGCGGCGGAGCCGGCGGCGCAGGCGCGGGCGCGGCGGAGGGCGGAGCCGGCGGCGCGGGCGCGGCAGAGGGCGCGGGCGGCGGCGCAGGCCGCGGCGCGGGCGCGGCCGAGGTGAAGATGCTCTTGGGCAGCTTCACGTGGACGCCGTAGTTGGGCATATCGACCACCTGGGTGATCGCGACGTTGCCGGCGATGCTCACGAGCTGGTATGCGCGGTGCCGGGTCAGCCCCCGGGTGGCGACCAGGAAGTCGACCATCTCCTGGATGGCAGTCTTGGTCGCCACCAGGAGATCCGGCTCGGCCGCCATGCTGATGTAATCGGTGGCGGTCTCGGCGCGCGGCCACGCGAGCTTCATGTCCTTGCGCACCGTGAGCTGCAGGCGGCCGCGCAGCGAGGTCTCGACGGCCGTGCCGTCCACCTCGCCGTCGCCCTGCGCCGCGTGGCCGTCGCCGATCTGGAACAGCGCGCCCCGCACGAAGATCGGGATGTAGAGGGTGCTGCCGGCGACGAGGTCCCGGTTGTCCAGGTTCCCGGCGTGGCGGCCCGGCGGGCCGCTGCTGACACGCCCCAGCGCGGGGGCCGGCGCCACTCCCATGCTGCCGAAGAAGGGGCGCAGCGGGATCACGATGCCGGGCTCGAACTGCGCCGTCTTCCGCTGGCGGTCATACCACACGACCTTGTTCGGCAGATCCTTCTCGCAGTTGTCCGGCAAGAGGCCCTTGCAGGCATTGGTGCCGTAATCGATCGTCAGATCGATCGACAGGATCTTCACCTCCAGGACGTCCCCGGGCTCCGCGCCCTCGACGTAGATCGGCCCCGTCAGCATGTGGCCGCCCGGTCCTTTGCGATCGCCCGTGACCTGCGAGACGATCGCCTTCATCGGGGCCGGGATCTTCGCGTCGGGGACGCCCGCGCGCGCGAGCTTCTCCGGGTTGCCCCCCATCACGGTGTCGACATCGAGGAAGTCGCCCGAGGCGATGCGCAGCACGGGCTGGGTCTCCGACCAGTAGTGGCCGTAGGCCACCGTGGTGGGCGACGGCTCGAGGCGGTGCGTCTTGGGAGCCGCATCGGCGGTGACGGTGCCGAGCAGCGCCAGCGCTGCGCAGGAGAGCGCATGGAATTTCATGGCGGCGAAGCTAACACGATGACCGGCGCGCCCGCGGGGCCGGGCGCCCACCGGCTCGTTCGGTCGAGCGTGGCCCGCTCTCCTACGGTCCCTTCGTGTACCAGATCGAGCCTGGCGCGTTGTAGTCAAAGCCTTCGCCGAAGATGAGGTGCGCCGTGCCGTTCTCGTCGATATCCATCTCGTAATAATCGCCGAAGGGGAAGCGGAACCCCTCATTGAAGATATAGGGGACGCCGCTGGCGAACGGGGAGACGTCCACCTCGCTGCTCCAGGTCGAGCCGCCGTTCGCGGATGACCGGTAATAGACGTTCCAGCGATCGATCCCGCCGTTCGCCACGCGCGTGTCCATCCACGCGACGCGGACGTCGCCGCTGCCTGTCGCGGCGATGGCCGGGAAGTTGTGGTGCGTGCCCAAAGGCGCGGTGGAGACATCCACCTTTGCTGACCAGGTATCGCCGTTGTCTGTCGACTTCGAGAAGTAGATCCGCCCGGGCGCCTCGGGGGTCGCGCCCGAATTCCACATCACATATACCGTGCCACTGGCATCAGACGTCATCACCATCTGCGCGCCGAGGTACGCCCATCCGCAATTGTACTCCGGGCATTGCGGAGGGGATGCAGACACCTCGAGCACCCGCGAGCTCCAGGTCGCCCCGCCGTCCGTGGATCTGCTGACATAGAGGTTCACGTTGCCCGTCGCGCCGCCGCTCCGTTCGTAGCCAGCCCACGAGAAGAACACGCTCCCGCTCGGTGTCACCGCGCCGCCGCCCGCGAGCGCCCAGCCCAGCTTGCCATTTGAATTGATCCGCACCTCGGTGAAGGTCTGCCCGCCATCGTGCGAATTGGCAGACCAGATGGTCTGGGAGTGGTTGTAGACCACATGCACGTTCTGCCCGCGGACCGCCAGGATCGGCTTGTCGGTGCCGGAGTTCGTCGCGTCTGCGGTGGCGTACGTCCAGCTCGCCCCGAAATCCGTGGACTTTGCGACGATGATATCGCTCTTGTTGTTCTGCATGAACGAGGCGTAGACCGTCCGGCCATCCACGGGATCCACGGCGATCTGCGAGTCCCATTGCCCGCCCGAGGCCGCGCCCGCGGGATACATGATCTTGGGAGAGCTCCAGGTGGTGCCGTGGTCGCTGCTGATCTGCAGGATCTGCGTGGGGTTGGAGCAGCTGGCGCAGCCAGGCACACCCTCGTATTGCGAGTAGAGCATATACACGTGACCGAACCGGTCCGCGGCGATGGCGGGCTCCCACTGATCGCCGCTCGTATAGCCGAGGCGCGTCTGCGGCGTGAATCCGTTGGGGAGCGCCGCGCCGACGACCGGGGCATTGATCGGCGAGGCGTTGACCACGTCCTGCTTGACCGCGCCCTTGCGGGTGGGCGCCTTGCCTTTCAGGCCCTCTTCAAAGTCCTCGAGTGGGTCATTCCCCTGCAGGGCCCACAGGCTTGCTGGTACCGCCAGCGCCAGTACAACGATCAAAATGATCTTCGTCGAATGGGACGCCTGATTCAGAACGTTCATGGCTCCTCCTTGGGGAGACCGGAGATCGGCTCGCGGATTCTAGCCGCTCTGGCGCCTCGCCGGAGCAGGTCGGCGCTCAGGCTGCCGGGGGCCTGAGCGGCCTGATCCAGAAGAACCAGATGGTGTGCTCGGGGTACTCGTGGCCGTCCGGCAGGCGGTAGATGTAGCCGACCTCGCGGAAGGCGGTCTGGTAGCCCCGGCCCTCGAAGAAGGCGGTCAGCTGGCGGAGGAGCTTGGGGCTGTCGTAGGCCTGGATCGAGAGGTGCCCGGAGCGGCCGACGGGGACAGCGGGCTCGCTGAAGCTCGTGCCGGAGAGGCCGAGCACGTCGAAGAACTGATCGGACGTCTCGTCGAGATCGGGCGGGATGCAGGACAGCCCCAGCGCCCCGCACCCGCCCGCGCCGCCGCCTACGCCGTCGGCGCCCCCGCAGCGCCAGAGGCTCCCGTCGAACATGCGGGGATCGTCCTGGCGGTGCGCGTCGTGTCCGCAGAACGGACAGGGCACCGGCGGGCGCTCGCCCGCGTCGGAAGGAGAGATCGTGAAGACGAGGCGCTGGGTCACCCTAGAACGACTGGTTCAGCTTGACGGTGACGTCGTTCGACGTCGCGTTCGCGGTGGCGATGTCGGGCTTGCCGTCGCGGTTGAAGTCGGCGGCGGCGGTGCCGTAGGACGTGATGCCCATGGCGCCGACGCTGAGCGGCGCCTCGAACGAGCCGTCGCCGACCCCGAGCAGCACGCTCGCGGTGCTGGCCTCGAAGTTGGCCGTGACCACGTCGGGCACGCCGTCCATGTTGAAGTCGGCCACCGCGACGGAGTACGGCCCGGTCTCCTTGCCGGTGCTCGACACGATCGTCTTGCGGAACGCGCCGTCGCCGCGGCCGAGCAGCACGCTGACGTCGTCGCTGCCGCGGTTGGCGCACACGAGATCGAGTTTGCCGTCGAGATCGAGGTCCCGCGTGATGAGGATGTACGGCGGCACGCCGCCCTCGAGGTACGGGACCTCCGTCTGGAACGTGCCGTCGCCGTTGCCGAGCCGGACGATGATCGTCCCGCTGCGCACGTCCGCGACCGCGACGTCGTTGCGCCCGTCGCCATTGAAGTCGCCGATCGCCGCCGAGTACGGCGCCGACCCGCCGACGACGCCGACCGGGATGTCGACGGCATCGGCGAGCGTGCCGTCGGCCGAGCCCAGGAACATGCTGACCGAGCTCGACAGCGGGTTCGTGGCGATCACGTCGAGGCTGCCGTCTCCGTTCAGATCGCCCACCGCCAGGTTCGAGGTCTCCGCGCCCGAGACGGTGGGGTAGGTCGCCTTGTCGGCCAGCACGCCCCCGCCCGTGCCGAGCAGGACGCTGACCGAGTTGCCGTGGTAGTCGGCGGTCACCACGTCGGCGATCTTGTCGCCGTTCATGTCGGTGATCGCGCCGCCGGTCGGGTACTGCCCGGTCGTGTAGCGCTCGAGCCGAGTGAACACACCGGCGCCGTTGTTGAGGAAGACCGAGATCGTGCTCTCCTGCTCGTTGGCGGCCGCGAGGTCGGCGTCGCCGTCGCCGTCGAGATCGCCGGTGAACAGGGCGTAGGTCTTCTGGCCCGACGGGTACGAGACGGCGTCGGCGAAGAGCACGTCGAGCGCGAAGCAGGTCCGGGTGCCCGCCTCGCAGTTGTTGCTGAAGCAGTCGCCGGCGGCCTGGCACGCCCGGCCACCGGCACACTTGCGGCACTCACTGCCGCCGCAGTCGACGTCGGTCTCCTGCCCGTCCTGGACGCCGTTCGCGCACGGCAGCGCGACGCAGCGGCCGTCGTCGCACGTGCTCTGATCGCAGTCGCTGCTCCTGCTGCAGCGATCACCGACGTTGCACGCCCCGCACGTCCCGCCGCAGTCGATGTCGGTCTCGTCGCCGTTCAGGATCAGATCGGTGCACTGCGGGCTCAGATAGAAGACGCAGCCGGAGAGCCCCAGCACAGCGAGCACGGTGATAGCGGCGCGGATCAGCATGCCTTATCCCTCGATGTACCGGGTGTGCCACAGGTTCAGCACCATCGCCGTCCAGAGCTTGTTGCTGTGATCACGCTCCCGGCCGCGGTGCGAGTCGAGCAGCGCCGCCAGCGCGTCCCGGCGCAGGAGCCCGAGCTTCGTGAGCCCGGTCTCGAGCAAGATCGGGCGCGCCCAGTCGCCGAGCCGGCCGGCGAACAGCTCCTGCACCGGCGTGCGGAAGCCCTGCTTGGGCCGGTAGATGATGTCGTTTGGGAGCACGCCCTCGATCGCCTTCTTGAAGAAGTACTTCACCCAGCCGTCCTTGGCCTTGAAGCGCGCCGGGACGTTGTAGACCCAGTGCGCGTAGGCGGGCTCGGTGAACGGGCAGCGTGCCTCGAGCCCGAGGCGCGCGGACAGGAGCTCCAGCTTCGAGAGCATCAGGTTCCCGAAGTAGTTGTCCTGCATCATCGCGTAGATCATGTAGTTCAGGTAATCGCGGTGCCCGTGGGCGCTCGCGTCGACGCGCCGGCGGTTGCGCGCGACGATCGTGTCGGGGCGCTCGCCCTCGCAGCGCGCCCACAGCTCGGGCGAGATCAGCTCGGCGAGCTTGCTCTGCGGCCACGCGATCTCGTAGCTCCAGAAGTACTCGCTGTCGGCGGCGGCGCGCTGCAGGACGTCCGCGCGGGCGGGCGCGAGCCGCGGCGCGAGCTTCGCCGCGAGGGCGCGCACCGGGCGCGGCACGCGCATGAGCGGCTGCCAGCGCGCCTTGTACCCGTCGCGGATCTGGACCATGCCGCCGTGGCCGCAGCACAGCTCGTCGTTGGCCTCGCCGGTGATGATGACGCGCACGCCCTGGTCCTTCGCCATGCGCAGCGCGTGGAACAGGAACACGCTCGACGGCTCGGAGACGAGATCGTCCTGCGCCTCGATCGTCTGCGGGATGAGCGCGAGGAACTCGTCGGTCGACAGGAGCGACTCGTGGTGCTCGCTCTTGGCGAACTCGGCGACCTGGCGCGCGTAGAACAGATCATTGTACTTGGTGTCGCCCTCGAACTCGGCGAGCCCGACGGTGAACGTGTGCAGGGGGCTCGCGCCCTGGCGCGACAGGAGGACGACGTTGGAGCTCGAGTCGTTGCCGCCCGAGCAGAACGCGCCGATCGGCCCCTCGACGCGGCGGCGCCGCACCGCGGCCTGGTGCAGCTCGGCGGTCCGGCTCACGTAGTACGCTTCGTCGTCGCGCTCGTCGACGGGCGCGTCGAGCAGGTCCCACCAGCGGCGCTCGGCGGGCCCGCCGCCGCCCTCGGCGGCGAGCTCGACGGTGGCCCCGGCCGACACGCGGCGGATCCCGGCGAACAGCGTGCGCGGCCCAGGCACCGTGAGGAAGACGAGGTACTGGACGACCGCGGCCTCGTCGACGCCGCGGGTCACCGCGGGGTGGCGGAGCAGCGCCTTGATCTCCGACGCGAAGATCGCGCCCTCGGCGGTGCACCAGTAGTAGAGGAAGCGGACGCCGAGCGCGTCGCGCCCGAGCGTGAGGCGGCGCCGCTTGCGATCCCAGATCGCGAGCGCGAACTGCGCGTCGAGATCGTGCCAGCCGTCGGGCCCGCGCGCCGCGAACCGCTCGAGCAGCGGGCCGGGCGCCTGCGTCCCCGCGTCGTCGAACACGTGGCCGTCGCAGACCATCGCCAGGTTGCCGTCGGGCGAGATCGCGATGCCGGGGCTCTGCTCGCCGGGCCGCGTGCGCAGCCAGCGGAAGCCGAGCCGCGCGCCGCCCTCCGGATCTGCGTACGTCGCCGTGTCATCTGGCGCGCGCGGCGCCAGCGCCTCCAGCATCGCGGCGAGCTCGGCCTCGGCGGCCGGCCTCCTCGCGTAACTCCCCATCACTCCACAAATGGCCGACATCAGGAAGCGCGATCGTACAACGCCTGGTAGGCATGGGCTACGGCCTCGATGCTGTGCGTGTGCTCCGCTTCGGCGTACGCGCGCGCCGACAGCTCGCGGCGGAGCCGGGCGTCGGCCGCGAGCGTGACGAACGCCTGCGCCATGTGCTCGGGCGATTCGGACGGCACGATCGTGCCGGTCGCGCCGAAGCCGAGGATCTTCGGCATCTCGTTGACGGCGGTCGCGACGATCGCGCAGCCGGCGCACTTGGCCTCGAGCAGCGCCACGCCGTAAGGCTCGAACTTCGACGCGATCACGAACACGTCGAGCGCGCGCAGGAGCGCCGGCACGCGCGTCCAGTGGCCGAGCAGGCAGATCCGATCGGCGATACCGAGCGACTCGGCGAGCGCGACGATCTCGCCGCGCAGCGGGCCGTCGCCGGCGAGCACCATGCGCAGCCGCGGCTCGGCGCGCGCCGCGATCGCGAACGCGCGGAGCTGCGTCGGGTAGTCCTTCTGCTCGACGAGCCGGCCCACGCTGCCGACGAGCACGGTATCTGTGCCAGTGCCAGCGCCGACGCGCGCGCGCACCTCGGCGATCTCGAGCGGCGTGACGGCGCGGTACGGCGCGAGATCGATGCCGTAGGCGATCGTGCGCATCCGCTCGCGCAGGCTCTGGTAGCCGAGCTCGCCGAGCGGCGCGAACGCGCTGGCCGTGAACCGGCAGAAGCGCTCGCCGAGGTCGTCCGACACGGCGACGACGTAGCGCATGAGCCGGCACGCGAGCTGGTTGCGCATCGCCTGGCGGCGCCCGCGGTTGGCGAGCTCCTGCGGCAAGAACTTGTACTCGCGGTCGGGTGTCTGGCAGGCGAACGCGGAGAGCGATCCGACGGCGGCGCGGACACCGGTGAGGCGCGCGGCGAGCCCGGCGTAGAGGAGCGGCCGCGGGTTGACGGGGTGGACGACCCGGATGCCGCGGCGCCGGATCAGCGCGGCGAGCTGCCGCACGCCGTCGGGCCGGAGCCCGGGCGAGAGCGGCAGCACCTCGATCGGGACCCCGCGCGCGGCGAGCCGCTCGGCGAGCTCGCTCGTCTCCTCGCCGAGCGAGCAGAAGATCGGCCGGTAGCGCGCGGGATCGAGGGCCAGCGCCAGGTCGATGATGCCCTTGGTGCGCCCGGACAGGCCGAGCGTGTCCATGATGTAGAGGACGGGACTCGCTGCGTTGATCACGGAAACCATTGCTCGTACCAGCCGAAGAGGTTGACGAGGCACCACAGATCGAACGAGTGGTCCTGCCCCGCGCGGTGGCGACGCCACAGCTCGTCGATGAAGGCGGTATCGAAGAGGCCGAGCTTGTGGATCGGCGAGCGGCGCAGGACGTCCTCGGCCCACGGCGCGAGCTCGCCGCGCAGCCACGCGGGGAGCGGCACGCGGAAGCCCTGCTTCGTGCGCTCGACGACCTCCTCGGGGAGCCACGCGCGCGCGGCGTCCTTCAGCACGGCCTTCGTGCGCCCGCCGTCGAGCTTCATCGCGGCGGGCAGGGACAGGGCGTACGTCGCGAGCGCGGGATCGAGGAACGGCGCGCGCGCCTCGAGCGAGTGCGCCATCGAGAACTTGTCGACGCGCATGAGCAAGAGCTCGGGCAGCCGGTTGCGCAGCTCGACGTACGACATCTGCTGGCTGAAGTCGGCGTCGGGGCGCCGCTCGAGGATCTCGCGGTAGTAGGCGGCGACGGCGTCGGCGGCCTTCCTGGGCATCGCGCGCCGCCCGGCCTCGGTGTAGAGCTGCGCCTTCTCCCAGTCGAAGAACACGACGTCGAGGCCGAAGTAGAGCGGCTCGTCCTCGGCGGCGCGGCGCAGGACGTCGACCCGCCCGCCGGGCGCGCCGGCGAATTCGGCGGCGCGGCGCAGGGCCCGGCGCGCGGCGCGCGGCAGGCGCAGGAGCTGCGACCACCGCCCGTTGTATGTCTCGAGGAGCGACGCGAAGGTCGGGTAGCCGCAGAACACCTCGTCGCTGCCCTCGCCGACGAGCACGACCTTGATCCCGGCCTCGTGCGCCGCGCGCGAGACGAAGTGCATCGGCAGGCACGCCGGATCGCCGAGCGGCTCGTCCTGCGTGCGGACCAGCTCGGGCAGGTACGCGAGCGCCTCGGCGGCGGTGACCGGGACCTCGGTGTGGCGGCAGCCGAACATCGACGCGACCTGCCGCGCGTACGGGACGTCGTGGAAGTTCTCGGCGGGGCCAAACCCGGTGAACTCGATCGTGAACGTCTGGAGCGGCGTCGAGACGAGCCGGCTCATGAGCGCCACGTTCGTCGACGAGTCGACGCCGCCAGAGAGGAACGCGCCGACCGGCACGTCGGCCATGAGGCGCTTCCGCACAGCCTCGTGGACGAGCGCGCCGACGCGCTCGGCGGCCTCGGCGCGGCTCGCGGGCGGCGCCCACGCGGGGCCGTCGAGCGGCGACCAGTAGCGCTCGATCGTCAGGCGCCCGAGTTCGTCGCACACGAGCGTGTGGCCGGCGGGCAGCTTGCGGATGCCCTCGAACAGGGTCCGCGGCTCGGGGACGTTCGAGAACGTGAGGTACTCGTTCATCGCGACGAGATCGAGCCAGCGCGGGACGTCGGGGTGCGCGAGCAGCGCCTTGATCTCCGACGCGAACAGGAGCCGGCCCGCGGCGACGGTGTAATAGAGCGGCTTCTTGCCCATGCGGTCGCGCGCGAGCACGAGCTGGCGGCGCGCGCCGTCCCACAGGCCGAACGCGAACATGCCGTCGAGCGCGTCGACGACGCGGAGCTGCCGCTCCTCGTAGAGGTGGACGATCACCTCGGTGTCGGTGCGCGAGCGGAACCGGTGGCGGTCGTCGAGGCGGAGCGAGCGGCGCAGCTCGGCGTGGTTGTAGATCTCGCCGTTGAACGTGATCCAGACGGTGCCGTCCTCGCCAGACATGGGCTGGTGCCCGGCGGCGCTCACATCGACGATGCTGAGCCGGCGGTGGCCGAGCACCACGCGGCCGTCCTCGCTCTGCCAGAGGCCGCCGTCGTCGGGGCCGCGGTGCACGAGCCGATCGCGCATCGCGTGGACGCGCGCGCGGTCCCGCTCGGCGATGGCGGGATCAGCTGTCCCGCCAAAGTTGTACTGACCGACCACGCCACACACGCCTGGCGACCTTATCACGCCTCGCGCGCCAGCACACGCGCGTAGAGCTCGAGGTACTCGCGCTGCATCCGCGCCGCGGCGTAGCGGGTGACCGCGACCTCGCGCGCCCGCGCGCCGCACGCGCGTGCGGCGGCGCGCTCGGCGGTGAGGTGCGCGAGCCGCTCGCGCAGCGCCTGCTCGTCGCCGACAGGCACGAGGAAGCCGGTCTGGCCCTCGTCGATGACGTTCGGGATCCCGCCGGCACGCGTCGAGACGACGGGCAGGCCGGTGGCCATGGCCTCGAGCACGACGAGCGGCAGCCCCTCGGTGTCCGACGACATCGCGAAGACGTCGAGCGCGTTCAGGACGGCGGGCACGTCGCGCCGCACGCCGAGGAGGTGCGCGGACGCGGCGATCCCGAGCGAGCCGGCGAGCTCGGTCGCCGCCGGCAGGAGCGGCCCGTCGCCGGCGATGACCAGGCGGACGTCGCTGCCAGGGCGCGCGACGGGGCGTACAAGGAGCGGCGCGGCGGCGCGGAGCAGGAGGGCGTGGTTCTTCTCGGCGGCGATCCGGCCCACGGTGCCGATCACCCACGCCTCGGCGGCGATGCCGAGCTCGCGCCGCACGCGCACGCGCGCCTCGGGATCGGGGTGGAACCGGCCGAGCTCGATGCCGTTCGGGATCACGTGCAGCCGGCGCTCGGGGACCTCCCGGCGCTGCCGCGCGACGGCGGCCGTCTCCTCGGAGACGGCGACGAACGCGTGGACGAGCCGGCCGGCCAGGTTGCCGGCGACGAGGCGCGTGCCGCCGCGCGGGTTCTTGCCGTGCTTGGTGTGGACGACGGCCGCGCCGGCGAGCCGGCCGGCGGGCGCGCCGTAGATCAGCGCCATCCGGTTGTGCGTGTGCACGAGGTCGACCTGGTGGCGGCGCAGCCAGCGGGCGAGCCGCACGACGAGCAGCGGATCGACGCCGGGACGCGGCCGGGCCACGCGCTCGATGGCGGCGCCCGCGGCGCGGAACTCGGCGGCGAGCGGCCCGTCGGGCGGCGGCGCGAGCGACAGCGCCGTCACCTGCCAGCCGGCGCGGAGCTGCGAGACGGCCAGATCGAACGCCACGCGCTCCTGCCCGCCCATGCCGAACGAGGACAGGACGTGCGCGACGTGCGCGGTCATGGCCGCGGGGGGCCGGCGCCACCGGTGCCGCCGGTGCCGCTGCCGGTGCCAGTGCCCGCGCTGCCGGTGCCGGTGCCGCCGGTGGCCGTGCCGCCCGAGGAGAAGCCGCTGCCGCCGACGGCGCTGGTCGGCGGGCGGTCGTCACTCTGGATGGGGTTGCCGCCGACCGGGAAGGCCCGGTCGCTGCCGTCGAGGCGCTGCCCGAGCTTGGTCTGCGGCCGCAGGGCCTTCGTCGTCGTGCCGTAGGTGGCGGTGACGCCGATCGAGATGATGTGGGCGAGGATCGGCTCGAGCCCGGCGGCCTGATCGAACTGGTACGAGAGGCTGTAGCGCGCGGTCCCGAGGACGTGCTTCATGAGCTCCGTCGTGAACCCGACGTCGGCCGAGACCGCGTCGCCGGTGCCGGCGGCCACGAGCGCCGCGGATTCGCCGATCGGCTCGGTGTGGATGAATCCGGTGGAGAAGCTGAGCGTGCGCTGCTTCAGGGCGTCCAGCGTGTAGACCCCGCGCGCGGTGACCTTGTCGGTGATCGAGACCGTGCCGACCTGGATGTTCGTGAGCGCGCCGTGGCTCAGATCGGCGGAGATGGCCGTGTCGCCGAACGTGTAGAGCGCGGTGATGCTGCCGGTGGGGAGCAGCGCGAGCGGCCGGCTGCCGCTGTCGGAGAACACCTGTTCGACGCCCGCCGTCACCAGGCCGTTCCAGCGGTACGAGAAGTCCTGGCGGAAGCGGGCGAGCAGCGTGTTGGTGACGCTCGCGTACGGCTCGAGGTTCGTCTGGAGCGGCCGCAGCCACGAGACGGTCGAGCGGACCTCGAGGCCGGTGGCGAAGCGCTTGAACAGGCGCTCGAGGACGAGCGCGCCGCCGACCGAGCTGTTGGACTGGCCGAGGTCGTCCTGCGGCGCGCTCGCGCTCGCGCTCAGGCTCTGCTGGAGCGCCGTGTGCTGGCCGGCGGCCCACGACAGGGCCTCCGTCACCGTCCCCGACACGACGTTCGGGTTCCCCGGCGCGCGGAGCTCGGGCTGCCCGCTCTCGGCAGGCTTCTGGCTCTGGAGGAACGCGGTGCCGCCCTGCCCGACGAGGGCGGTCAGGGTCAGCGTCGTGTGCTTCGAGGGCGCGGAGAGCAGGGCCACGGTGCCCTGGTTGGCGTAGGACGGGCTCCCCTCGAGGGCGAAGATGCCGGAGAACTGGTAGGCGAAGCGCCACAGGAGCCGCGGCCGCCCGATCTGGATCGCGATGCCGGGGCGGATCTCGGAGAACAGCCGGCTCGACGAGTCTTCGGGGACGTCGCCCGGCTCGGCCATCGGGTCGGCCTGGAACGTGGACTGGCTGACCTGCGTGTAGCCGACGTTGACCGCGCCGGTGGCCTCGACCTCGGGCGCCTGGGCCGCCGCCGGGCGCGCACCCGCGAGCGTGGCCGCGGCGGCGAAGGCGATCGGTAGGCCCCAGCGACGCGCGTACATGCGGGCCTACCTTAGCAGATCGCGCCCGAGAGCCTGTGCTCCGTGCGGTAGCGCTCGCACAGCGCGTCGCCGGGCTCGACGCGGCGGCACGGCGATGGCCGCGCGTGATAGATGCGGCAGCTCACGCGGCGGCCGGGCGCGCCGCTCAGCGCGGCGCACCGCCCGCCCTCCACGAGCCGGAGGTGCGGCACGCCGTCTCCATCGAGCACCACGAGCTTGCGCACCAGGTCGGCGTGCTCGAGGATCCGATCGCCGTCCTCGATCTCGACCCATGAAGTGAACGCTTCGGCCTGGTTCGAGGGCAGGTTGACGCAGCACGCGCCGCACGCGCGACAGTCGTACGGCGGCCCCGGGCGCACGGATCGCGTTGTAGCACCCGGGAGCCCGCGCGCGCGTCGCAAAGGACGCGCGGCGAGTTGACAGGCCCAGCAATCCGCATGCTTAGAATTGCGAGGTCATGCGCAGTGAGCACGTCGAAGAGCTGTTCAGGATTGGCGCCGCGCCGCGGCGGCCCGTCGCCCGTGATGAGAAGGAGGACGAGGAGGACGAGGACGACGAGGACGACGACGAGGACGACGACGAAGACGAGGACGAAGACGCCGAGGACAAAGACGAAGACGACGAGGACGCCGAAGAAGAAGGCGACGAGGAGAAGGGCGAGGACGAAGACGAGGACGAAGGCGGGGCCCAGCCCGCTGACGACGAGGCTCCGTCCGCCGGCGGCGACTGGTCCGGCGAGGACGAGGGGGCCGAGCCGTGGAAGGAGTCCGAGGACGACGACGAGGACAAGGAGGGCAGCGGCTGGGGGAAGGACGGCGAGGAACGGCTGTGGGGCCGCAACGATGACGAGGAGGAGGACGAGGACGAGGAGGAGGAAGAGGAGGAGGAGGACGGCGATGGCGACGGCGAGGGTGACGGCGTCGGCGAGCGCCCGATCCTGCGCGAGGACGACGAGGAGGACGAGGACGACGAGGACGAGGAGGAGGACGACGACGCCCCGGCCCCGGCCGCGGCCCCGGCTCGCGCGCGAAAGCCCCTGATCCGCGACGACGACGACGGCGGCGGCAGCGGCAAGGACGACGACGACGAGGGCGACGACATCGACGAGATCGATCGGGAAGAGCGCCGTCGCCGCAGCCCGGCCCTGCCGCGCCCGCCGAAGCCGCTGCCGGCTGGCAAGCCGATGAGCATCGTCCCGCCGAAGCCGGCGCCGCCTGCCCGCCCGGTGCCACGCCCCGCGCGGCCCGCGCCTGCGCCGACGCCTGCGCCTGCGCCGGCACCTGCCGCCGAGAAGCCGGCGCCCGCCGCGCCGGCGCCCGCGCCGAAGGCACCCGTGCCCGCCGCCGAGAAGCCGGCCCCCGCCGGCAAGGCGCCCGGGCGGAAGCCCGCCGCCGAGAAGCCAGCGCCTGCCGAGAAGCCAGCAGCCGCGCCGAAGGCCCCCGCCGGCAAGGCGCCGCGGAAGCCCGCCGCCGAGAAGCCAGCGCCTGCCGAGAAGCCAGCGGCCGCAGAGAAGCCAGCGCCCGCAGAGAAGCCAGCGAAGCCAGCGGCCGCGAAGAAGCCGGCGGCCCCGAAGGCGCCAGCGAAGAAGAAGTAACGCGCGCCCCGGCGGGCGCGCCGCGCCCGCCGGCTAGAGCTCGCCCTTGGCGCGGAGCAGGATCGGCAGCACCACGAGCATGTAGACGAGGTCGACGACGGCGATGATGGCCATGTCGCGCCACGTCAGCTTCGGCTGGAGCTCGGGCATGTGGTGGCGGATCGCGCCCGACCACGCGCCGACGAACGCGAAGAAGATCCACAGCACCGAGTGGTACGTGAACGACAGCGTGTTGATCTGAAACATCATGCCGCACATCGACGCGAGCAGCGCGAGGCCCCACACCTGCGCGACCTCGGCGCCCGGGACGGTCCGCAGCCGGATCAGCCCCACGATGAGCGACTTGAACGTCAGGTAGACGATCGCCGTGAAGAGGAAGAGCCCGACGAACCCGAGCTCGGCCGCCGCCAGCACGAACGAGTTGTGCGCCGTCAGGTAGTGGTGGTCGGTGAACTGGCCCTGGCCGACGCCGAACACCGGGCTCCGCCGGAACAGGTTGAACCCGGTCGCCCACGCCTCGTAGCGCTGCTGCGTCGACGCGTCGGCGGCCTCGCCGCCGCGCCCGCCGAGGAGCATCACCGGCAGCGCCAGGACGCCGGCGGGCAAGAACGCGATCACGCCGTACTTCCGCACCAGGTAGATGAAGAACACGAGGAGCGCGCCCACCTGCCCGCCGCGCGACTTCGACATGAAGATGGTGATGAGCGCGATGATGGCCGCCCCGACGCAGACCAACTGCAAGAGCGGGCCCTGCTTCCGGCGCATGAACGCGATGAGGATCGACAGCGCGCCCGCCGTGATCACGAGCGAGACCTCGTTCGGATCCTGGAGCTCGCCGCGGTAGCGCACGCGCTCCTCGAGCGAGTACGTCCCGAACAGGCCGACGTGCTCGCACCGGTACTCGTACCCGAGCATGCCGTCGGGGATGTTGCGGTGGCACTCCTCGTTCGTCTCGCACAGCCGCCCGTCGGGGATGCCGGCGATCTCGCCCGCGCGCTCCTGGCCGGCGACGCACTGCGTCGGCGTGAGGCCCTGGTGAAAGCAGACGAGCGCGATGAACATGCACGTGCTGGCGAGCACGGCCGCGAGGACCTGGAACGTGCGGAACCGCTGCACGCCGTGCGAGATCGTCCCGTACAGCGCGAACAAGATGCCGAGCTCGATGATCTTACCGAGGAGCTGCTCGGGGACGACGATCGCGACGGTGATGATGCACCACACGAGGAACGCGATCGCCCACGGCAAGACCGGCGTCCCGTGCGGCGAGAGCCGGCGCAGCCGGACGTCGATCACCCACCCGAGCACCGCGAGGGCCGTGAACAGGTGGAGGAACGGCACGCGCTGGAGCAGCGGCACAAACTCCTGCGGCCGCGCGAGGATGAACACCATCAGAGCGGCGATGCCGGGGATCGCGAACACGCAGACCGCACCATACCATCCGCTGGCCATCCGCTGGCCATCCGCTGGCGCCGACGCTCTGCGGCAACCCGCGCAAGTCCCGAGCGCCACTTCTCGGGAGACCTTTGCTCTACAAACCAGCTATGCTGACGAGCTGGGATGAGAGAGAGAGTCGCGGGTTTTCTTCACAAGGTGGGCGCGCTCGGCGCCGCCATGCAGCTGCGCCGGCACATGCCGATGCCGGTGCTCAGCATCTACACGTACCACCACATCGCGGATCACGAGGCTAACTACCAGTTCGACCCCAACGTCGCCGATGCCACGCGCGCGCAGTTCCGGCGCCAGATGGAGCTGCTCGCGCACCACGGCACGCCGATCGGCATCGACGAGCTGCTCCGCGCCATCGAGGGCGGACCGCTCCCCAAGAACCCGGTGATGGTGACGTTCGACGACGGCTACCGGTCGTGCCACGACCTCGCGCTGCCGATCCTGCGCGAGGTGGGCGTGCCCGCGACGTTCTTCGTCGCGACGTCGTTCATCTCCGAGCGGCGCCTCTACTGGTGGGAGCGGATCTCGCTGCTCATCTCGCGCGCGCGGAAGCAGACCGGGCAGCTGCGCTACCCGCGCCCGCTCGAGATCGACGCCCGCGATCCGGGGCTCCGCGCCCGCCTCGACAGGCTGGTCAAGACCGAGCAGACGCTCGACATCGAGCGGCTCCTCGAGGAGATGGCCGCGGCGCTCGGCGTCGAGTGGAACCGCGAGATCGAGGCGGGCCACGCGGGCGAGATGATCATGACGTGGGACGAGGTCCGCGCGCTCGCGAAGGCCGGCATGGACGTCGAGTCGCACACGCGCAGCCACCGCGTGCTGCAGACGCTCTCGCACGAGGATCTCGAGGGCGAGCTGGCCGGCTCGCGCAAGGATCTCGAGGCGCAGCTCGGCCGCCCCGTGCGCGTGATCGCCTATCCGGTGGGCCGGCGGATCGCGAGCGACGACCGCATCCGGCGCGCCGTCGCGGCGGCCGGCTACCGCGCGGGGATGTCGAACAAGACCGGCGTCAACCGGCTGTGGCCCGCGATGTTCCGCGGCATCATGCCGCCGATCGATCCGTTCGACATCCGGCGCCTCGCGCTCGATCGCACGATGAGCGACGCGATGTTCCTGACGCAGGTCGCGGTGCCGTCGCTGTCGTACCGCAACAAGTTCAACGGCGAGTAGCGGGCCCGCGCCCGCGCCCGCGCGCTAGCGGCGCGCCTGCTTATACAGCTCGAGGTACGCGTCGACCATGCGCTCGCTGCTGTAGCGGGCGAGCGCCACCTCGCGCGCCCGCGCGCCCATCGCGCGCGCCCGATCGCGGTCCCGCTCGAGCCGCGCGAGCGCCGCGGCGAGCGCCGCCTCGTCGACCGGCACGAGCAGGCCCGTCTCGCCCTCGTCGATGACGCTCGGCAGCCCGCCGACGGCCGTCGCCACGATCGGCAGCCCGGCCGACATCGCCTCGGGGACCACGAGCGGCAGCCCCTCGCTCTTGGATGACAGCGCGAACACGTCGAACGCGTGCACGAGGCGCGGCACGTCCATCCGGCGCCCCGTCAGGACGACCCAGCGCGGCTCCGGCAACGCCGCCACCGCGGCCTCGACGTCCGGCCGGGCCGGGCCGTCGCCGATGATGACGAGCCGCACGCGCGACGACAGGAGCGGCGCCATCGCGCGCACGAGCAGCACCTGGTTCTTGTACTCGTCCAGCCGGCCCACCGTGCCCACGACCCAGGCGTCGCCGAGGCCCAGCTCGACGCGCGCGGCGGCCCGCGCCTCTGGATCGGGCGCGTAGCGATCGAGCCGGATGCCGTTGGGGATCGTGTGCAGCCGGCCGAGCGGCGCGTCGCGCTGCTCTTTGGCCTGCGCCTCGGTGGTGCCCGAGACCGCGACGAACGCGTACACGAGCTGGGCGGCCGCGCGCCGCAGCATGCGGTGGCCGCGGCTGCCCGGGTTCACGCCGTGCTTCGTGTGGATCGCGGCGGCCCCGATGAGCCGGGCCGCGGGCGCGCCGTAGATCAGCGGCAGCGGGTTGTGCGTGTGCACGACGTCGGCGCGGCGGCGCCGCAGCTCGAGCGCGAGCCGCGGCACGAGCGTCGGATCGACGCCGGGCCGCTTCGGCACGCGGCCGACGGCCACGCCCGCCTGCGCGAACTCTTCGGCCATCGGTCCGTCGGGCGCCGGCGCGAGCGAGAGCACGCCGACGTCGTACCCCCGCGCGCGCTGGCCGATCGCCAGATCCAGGGCGACCCGCTCCTGCCCGCCGACCCCGAACGAGGACAGCACGTGGACGATCGATCGCACGTTCGCTGACTACCGCGCGCGGCGGTAGGGGCGCAAGCTATGCTGTCCGCCGTGAGCGAGCCCGACACCGCCGCCAGCGACGAGGAGGTCCTCGCCGCGCTCGGGATCGTCACCGGCGATCAGCGCTCCGGAGAGCTCAAGGCCGCGTGCACGAAGATCGCGCGCCGGATCCACGCCCAGGGCACGCGGGTCGTCGGCTTCGTCCCGGGGGACGACGACGTCGCCGTGCCGCCCGTCATCATCCAGCTCGGCCTGGCGCTGTGCGATCTGACGGGCGCCACGATCGCCGTCGTCGACGCGAACGTCCGCTATCCCGGCCTGGTCGCGCTCAACCGGGGGCGCTCGGCCGATCACGACGAGTCGGTGTTCTCGACCCGCTGGCTGCGCGGCTCGCTCGCCCTGCTCTCGCCGCCCGGCGTCGAGCGCGCCGGCGAGGTCGTGCCGCAGCTCCAGCGCGTGCTCGAGGACGGCGCCGAGCTGTTCGCCCACGTCCTGGTCGATCTGACCGGCTTCGAGCTGCTCGGCGAGCACGCCAGCGCCGCCGCCTGCATGGACGGCGTGGCGCTGGTCGCGCGCACGCACCACACCCACGAGCAGGCGCTGGTGACCCTCGCGCAGTCCCTGCCGCAGGACCGCGTCATCGGCGTCCTGCTCGTCGGCTAGCCCGCTTCGCGCCTTGAGCCCGCCATTGACACGAACCGCGCGGTGGCACCCTTCAACTTGAATTCGCCGACAGTCGGTTACGGCTTCGCGGCGACGGCGTGAACACGGCAACCGGGAATTCACGCGAACTTCGGAAGGCCGTGCTCTCGCGCCCAGGCTTCAGTCGTCGTCTTCTTCGCCGAACAGCACGCCCACCCGCAGCTCGATCGCGTCGAACGGCTCGGCGCGTACGGTGTCGCCCGCGGCCGCGCGCAGCACGACCGTGTAGCCATCGACCGACCAGCGATGCACCAGCAGGATCTGCTCCACCGGATCGACGATCCAGTAATGGGGGACCTCGGCGGCGTGCAGCACGAGCGGCTTCACGACGAGATCTTGCTTCTCGTGCTTCGGCGAGACGATCTCGCATACCCAGTCCGGCCGGATCCGTACCGGCCATCCGGTCGGCCGCTCCGGTACCCGAGCCCGCCGCCAGCCAGCGAGGTCGTGGCAGTACACCTCGCCATTCGGGTACTCGACGTGGATCTCAGGCAGGATCCACCAACCACCCGGTCCGCGACTGCCGGGTTTGCGATTGAATGGATCCGTGACCGCCACCAGCTTGCCCTCGGACCAGCTGTGCTCCACCGAAGGCATGGCCTTCTCTACGATCTCGCCGCCGATGATCTCGAGCCGATCCGCGTCGTCACGTGCGAGGAGATCCTCGAACGTCACTGGCCGGCGTGCTGGCTGAACCATGGACGAAGTCTAGCCCACGCCGCGATGTCGAGGCCGCACTTCGCCCTCGCCAGAACGCGGTACCTCGGAGAGATTTCAGACCGGGTCAGGGTCCACCCAGCGCCTGCTCGTCGGCGAGCCGGGTTAGGCCGCGTCGAGGTCCTGCCACCACCGCTCGCGGATCCGCGCGCGGTACGCGACGAGGTTGGCGCGCGCGGCGACCCGCGCCTTGATCGGCGAGTCGATCGGAAACCCGAGGACTCCCTCGAGGAACGCGTACAGAGTGCAGTCGATGACGCGCGGCGTATCGCCGAGGAAGTACGGCCGGTCGCCGAGCAGCTCGGCGATCGCGTCGAAGTCCGCGGCGCCGAGCGCCATCACCTCGTCGCGGGAATGGCGCCCCGTCCCCTGCCCGTCGAGCTTCGTGCGCACCTTGCGGCGGATCAGCGACGCGACAAAGCCTGGCACCAGCTTCTTGAACTCGTCGCGCACGGCGCCAAACCCGTCGTCGTCGATCCACCGCAGGTACAACAGATGGAAGTAGCAGCCCTCCTCGATCGCCCGGCGCGCGATCCGGCCGAGCGCAGCATCGCGCGGCGACAGGCCCTCATCGAGGGCGGGCTTGTTCTCCGCGACGAGCCGGCGCTCCAGCTCCTCGATCACGAGCTGCGAGTCGCCCATGGGCTTCCCGTCGATGCGAACGTACGGGATCTTGCCCTTGGGCGCGTCGCCGCGGACGAACTTGCCGAGCTTGTACGGGATCTGGGTGATGCGGAGGTACGTCTCGAGCTTGATGCAGAACGGGCTCAAGCTCCCCGTCTGCCACGGGCGCATGGGTGGCTGGTGAAGTGTCAGCTCGAACATGAGTGGGTCAGGTACCACGTTCGCCCGCGAACGTGCGCGCGGGGCTGCCTCAGTCCAGCGTCAGGTTCGCGGGATTGGAGGCGGACTTGTCCATGACGCCCGTGGGCCCGTCATTGAGCACGCACTCACCGCTCACACTCTCGATGATGCCGCAGCCTGACTTCGGGTTGCCCCAGCGGCTGGTGCGGTTGAGCCACGCCAGGTTGCCGCTGTACGTGCCCAGCGGCTGCCAGGCGAACGGCACGGTCGTGCTCCAGGTGTTCCAGCGGATGCCGCGGCTCGTGTCGTCGGCGAGGAAATCGCCATTGGGCAGGTTCTTGTAGATGTGGCGGGCGGCGTCCGGGTAGACGCCGTGCGAGCCCTGCGCCGCGTAGGCGCTCGAGGTCGCACGGGTGGCAACCTTCACCCCGCAGAGTGGGACGCCTACGATCGGGCAAAGGTAGCGGAGCAGGACGCGTGCGGAGCGCTGGCCGTGGCGCTGGCCGAAGGTGAGTTCAAAGGTGAGCTCAGATCAGAGGCAAGCGCTCCGTGCTGCTTCGCCACCTCGCACGCACAGGCATCGCGACCACCGCGGAGGAAGTCGCAGTCGTGGACGCGATCAATCGAGAGCTGAGGAAGGAGCTGGGCGCGGACCCGCAGGCCGTGGAGACTCCGGATCAGAGCAGCGCACCGCTGGTACGCGTCCCTGGTCGTCACGCATCGGAAGCTTCTAAAGTAGCGCTCGGCGGCACGTTCCAACTTGAATTCGCCAAGGGTCGCGCTCGGCGGCAGCCTTCCACTCTATCCTTCATCTTGAATTCGCCAATATTCGTGCGCTACGGGCGGCACGAACGGCGCTCCATCTTGAGCGACGAATGGGCCGCTGGCCGAGTGGCCGATGACATGAACTGGTACACACGCTTGGAGTCGTGCACAAAGCAGTGCACAGTGCGCGTGTGTCGCGCTGGTGGCAAGTCGTCGACGTAACAGCCTGGTCGGCGCATGCCCTGGAGGCTCGTGGGCGACGCCCCAAGCTCTGGATCGAAGATCCCAATCGCGGGATCTGGTTGTGGAAGCAACCTCCGCATGTCGACCCTGCCCAGCCTCACACCGCTCGCCGATCGGAGCCTGCGGTCGAGGTGTTGGCCCTCGAGCTCGCTCGACGCGCAGGGATCCCCGTCGCCGAGGCGAAGCCGGCGATCAGGTCAGGCGCCTACGGGATCATTTCCCGGCGCTTTCATGAGGACGTCGAGGAACACCACCCTGGTGCCGAGCTGCTCGGATTGCCGAGCGAGAGCGGCTCCGGTGCTGACGCCAAGCAGCTCCGCGACGAAGCGCGAGCGTCCGCGACGCTCGAACGCGTGCGCGACGAGCTCTCTGAGCTCGAGCAGGAACATGGCGTTAGCCTGCTCGAACCGTTCGCGCGCATGCTCGTGATCGACGCATGGCTGGGCAACGGCGACCGCCATAGCGGCAACTGGGCTCTCGTGACCGGACCGGGCAGATCGCGGCTCGCGCCCATGTACGATCCGACCGCGTGCCTGGGCGTGGAGCTGACCGATGGGCGGCGAGAACTTGTCGCGCCCACCGCCGAGATCATCACCAGGTACGCGCGTAGGTGCCCGTCGGGCTTCGGAGGAGGCATCACCGATGGGCGGTCAGGGATCCCGATGGGCGAAGTCCTTGGAAAGCTGGAGGAGTGGCCTGAGTGGCGAACCGCAGTATCGGAGCTGAAGCCTCGTATCGTCGAGCTGTTGGCCACCGTACCAGCGCTGATCGAGGAGATCCCTGACGAGTGGCTCCCCCCCGACCGCAAACGATTCGCAGCCCAGCTGCTGTCTCACCGTGTCAGACTTCTACCCTAGGATCATCTTCATGGCCGCGCTCGATCGATTGCTCGTGATCTGGGGTGAGCCCAAGGCAGGCAACCGGCGGGTGATCGGTCATCTCGCAAGGTTGCGCAACGGGCAGTTCCACTTCTGGTACGAGGACGATCTCGCCGAAGCGCAGGCACGCGGCTTCAAGCTCCTCCCCCAGTTTCCAGCGCATCGCCACGCAGACGCTCCGTACTCCGAGCGATATTTGTTCCCATTATTTGCTGAGCGCATTCCAGCACCGACACGTCTCGACGCGCAGACCATGATGCGGGGATGGGGAGTGACTCACCCCGACGACCAGTTCGAGGTCCTCGCAAAGAGTGGTGGGATCCGAGCAACCGATCGCATCGAGCTCGCGGAGTATCGAGCGCCCGACGACGATCTGACGCATCCGCTGGAGCTCCGTATTGCGGGTCGCCGTCATATCCAGGATCCAGCCTCGATCACCGTCGGTGACACGTTGTTCTTGCGGCCGGAGCCTGAGAACCCCTCCGATCCGGGGGCCGTAGTCATCGAGCACGAAAGCCAGCGCGCTGGTTATGTGCCGCGGCAATACACCGCGCTCATCGGTAGCCTCCTGGACCGCGGAGAGTCGCTCACCGCGCGAGTTGTCCGGCAACTGATCGTGCCTGAAGACGTCGGCAAGTGGGTCGTGGCCGTCTCTCGAGCGAGTTGATCAATAACGCGATAACGTCATCGGCGCGAAGGTCCGTCGCCGATGTGCTCACCTGACAGGACCGGCCACCACGGCCGGGCGTGTTCAGCGCGACCTCGAGCTGCCGCCCGCGTGGTCGGGTAGCCCCCGTCCCCGGTCACAGCTCCTCCCGAGCGTCAAGCGTTCCCGCTCGATCGGACGCCAGCGGGTCGTCGGCCGGGCAGCGGCCGGTCACCAGCCGATCGTCGGCCGGGCATCGATGCGGGCGCATCTGGCCCCGGGCGGCGCTTGAAGCCGGCTAGGCGATCGTGGTGTGCTTCGCGAACATGCGTCCACTCGAACAGGAGAAGATCGCGGTGATCGGCCTGGGCTACGTCGGCCTGCCGGTGGCCATCAGCTTCGGTAAGAAGCTGCCCACCGTCGGATTCGACATCCGGCAGCGCCGCGTCGACGAGCTCAAGCAGGGCCACGACGAGACGCTCGAGGTCACCGACGAGCAGCTCGCGTCGGCCAAGCACCTCGACATGACCGCCGATCCAGCCAAGCTCGCCGAATGCACGTTCTACATCGTCGCGGTCCCGACGCCGATCGACAGCAACAATCGTCCGGATCTCGGACCGATGATCAGCGCGTCGCGCACGATCGGGCCGCACCTCAAGAAGGGCGACGTGGTCGTGTTCGAGTCGACGGTGTACCCGGGCGTCACCGAGGAGGTGTGCGGCCCGATCCTCGACGAGAAGAGCGGCCTCAAAAATGGCACCGACTACTTCCTCGGCTACTCGCCGGAGCGGATCAACCCCGGCGACAAGGAGCACACGTTCGAGAAGATCGTGAAGGTGGTCTCGGGCCAGGGCGAGGAGACGCTCGACCGCGTGGCCCGCGTGTACGGCGCGGTCGTGACGGCGGGCGTGCACCGCGCGCCGTCGATCAAGGTCGCCGAGGCCGCGAAGGTCATCGAGAACACGCAGCGCGACCTCAACATCGCGCTCATGAACGAGCTCGCGCTGATCTTCGACCTCATGGGCATCCGCACCGCGGACGTGCTCGAGGCGGCGGGGACCAAGTGGAACTTCCTCCGCTTCACGCCGGGCCTGGTCGGCGGGCACTGCATCGGCGTCGATCCGTACTACCTGACGACGAAGGCGCAGGAGCTGGGCTACCAGCCCGAGGTGATCCTCGCGGGCCGCCGCATCAACAACAACATCGGCCCGTTCATCGCGCAGAAGTGCGTCAAGATGCTCACGCAGCTCGACGTCCCGCTGCGCAAGGCGAAGGTCGGCATCCTCGGCCTCACGTTCAAGGAGAACGTGCCCGACCTCCGCAACTCGAAGATCCCGGACATCATCGCCGAGCTCGCGACGTTCGGCATCGCGGCGATGGTGCACGACCCGATGGGCGACCCGCGCGAGGCGCACGAGGAGTACAAGATCACGCTGACCCCGCTCGAGCAGCTGACCGACCTCGACGCGGTGGTGCTCGCGGTGGCGCACAAGGAGTACATCGCGAACACGGCCGCGATCTTCGAGCGCGTGCGCGACGGCGGCGTGGTCATCGACGTGAAGAGCGTCCTCGGCACCAGCAAGCCGCCCCGCGGCATCCGGCTGTGGAGCCTGTGACGCCATGACGCGCTACGACGAGCTCTGCGAGGACCTGGTCAACCGGCCACGGCGCTGGCTCGTGACGGGCGTGGCGGGCTTCATCGGCTCGGCGCTGCTCGAGCGGCTGCTCGATCTGGGGCAGTCGGTCGTCGGCGTGGACAGCTTCATCACGGGCCACAAGCGCAACCTCGACGACGTGCTCGCGATCAACCCCGACGAGCGCCTGCAGTTCCGGTTCATCGAGGGCGACCTCCGCGATCCGGCCGTGGCGCGCGAGGCGGTCAAGGACGTCGACATCATCCTCCACCAGGCGGCGCTCGGCTCGGTGCCGCGCTCGATGAAGGACCCGATCGCGTCGCACCAGCACAACGTGGACGCGTTCCTGAATGTCCTCGTCGCGGCGAAGGACGCGGGCGTCGGCCGCGTGGTCTACGCGTCGAGCTCGTCGGTGTACGGCGATCACCCGGGCCTGCCCAAGCACGAGGACCGGATCGGCAAGCTCCTCTCGCCGTACGCGGCCACCAAGCGCACCGACGAGATCTACGCGCAGGTGTTCCAGGACGCGTACGGGATGCAGCTGATCGGCCTGCGCTACTTCAACGTGTTCGGGCGGCGCCAGGATCCCGACGGGCCGTACGCCGCCGTGATCCCGCGCTGGATCGCGGCGGTCGTCGACGGCAAGCCGTGCGTGATCTTCGGCGACGGATCGAACAGCCGCGACTTCTGCTACGTCGACAACATCGTGCAGGCAAACCTCCTCGCCGGCACGCACCCCGACGCGGCGGTGACGGGCACCGTCTACAACTGCGGCTGCAACGGCCGCACGGACCTGCGCCAGCTCTTCGCGATGATCCGCGACAACCTCGCCAAGGATCTGCCCGAGGTCGCCAAGCTCGAGCCCGCGTTCGAGGCGCCGCGCCCCGGCGACATCGCCCACTCGCAGGCATCGATCGAGAAGATCTCGACCGCACTTGGGTATGCCGCGACCCACCAGGTCGCCGACGGGATGATCGAGACGGTCGCGTGGTTCTCGCAGCGCCTGCGCCGCAAGTAGGCCGCGCCGGGGTGTATGCTCGGCCTCCGCATGGCCGATGACGTCCTCCCCAAGCCAGAGCCGAAAGAGGTCGACGAGAAGCTGTCCTTGCAGCTCAGCCACCTCGCGCAGGACGCCGTGCTACGGGGCAAGCCCTACGGCGACGAGCGCTGTGACAACTGCCTGTTCTACATGAACGCCGACAAGGACATCTCGTACTGCTGGCACCCCAAGCTCCGCATCCTCGTCGGAGGCAGCTGGTGGTGCCAGTGGTGGGAGAAGACCGAAGGCTAGCGTGCGCGCCGAGGAGAAGGAGCTCGAAGGCGGGAACCTCGAGCAAGAGATCGAGGAGGAGCAGTCGCGCGAGCCTGAGGAAGCGCGAGAGGAAGAAGAGCTGCCGGTGCAGGGCGGCGAGGCGCTCCGCGACATCGAGCTTTTGCACCGCTCGAGCCTGTTCGACGCGATCCGCCTGGTGCTCACCGGCGAGCACGTGACGGTGAGCCTGCTGTATCTGCCGCAGCGCGAGACGCAAGCGCTCGAGGCGCTGCAGGCCGCGGTGAGCGGGCAGGACAGCGTCGGCGAGTTCGTGTTCGCCGAGGATCGGCGCGCGCTGCTCGAGCAGGCGCTCGCGGTGCTGCAAGAGAACGTGACGCACGGCGCGCCGGAGCAGCTGGCGGAGCTGCACGCCAAGTTCGCGGAGGTGACGGAGCAGATCGGCGACCTCCGCCACCGGCTGTCGAACCTCGAGGACGCGCAAGAGGAGATCCTCGCCTCGGAGCGCCCGCAGGAGAAGGCGGCGACGGGCGACGGGGACAAGGACGATCAGGATGCCAAGGGGGCGGGCGCGGGCGGCGCCGCGCTCGATGGGCCGGAGCGCCCCGAGGCGCCGAAGCCGCCGACCACGCTCACTGGCGACGTGCCGCCGGACGCGCCGAAGCCGCCGACCACGCTCACCGGCGACGCGCCGCCCGAGGCGCCGAAGCCGCCGACCACGCTCACCGGCGACGCGCCGCCCGACGCGCCGAAGCCGCCGACCACGCTCACCGGCGACGTGCCGCCGGAGCCGTCGCGGCCGCCGTCGGAGCTCGCGGCCGAGAGCGCCGCCGCGGAGGCCGAGAAGCCGTGGTGGAGACGGCCGTTTGGGTGAGCTCGACGCGGTGATCGCCGGCGTGCGCCTGCACGCCGAGGCCGCGCTCTTGCGGCGGCTCAACGCGGGCGCGGGCTTCGCCGATCCGCGCGTGGCGTCGCAGATCTACCTCCGCGACGAGGCGGCGCTGGCGCGGCTTTTGGGCGGCACGCTGCGGCCGCGCGGCACGCACGCCAAGGCGGCGGCCGAGCTCGAGCGCGTGATCGCCGAGGCCACCGCCGCGGGCCCGGGCGGGACGCGGCTCTCGCTGATGGCGCGGCGCCTGGGGCTCGATCCGATCGCGAGCGGCGTCCTGCTCGTCGCGGTCGCCTACGCGCTCGACCTCGACACGCGCGAGCTCCTGCACGCGCTCGCGCCGCGCAAGAAGCCGGCGCTCTACCTCGACGTGTGCGCCGACGTCCTGGCGGTGCCGCCCGCGGGCCTCGTCGCCGCGACCGCCGTCGGGACGCTGCTGCGCCGCGGGCGCGTCGTCGCCTTCGAGGGCGACGGGATCGCGGCCGAGCTCGAGCTAACGGGGCCGGCGACCTTGTGGCTGCTCGGCGACGAGGAGCTGAAGCCGCCGCTCGCCGGCCAGCTCGAGCTGATCGCGCCGGCGGCCGAGCTGGGCGTCGTCCTGCCGGCGGCGGCGTGCGCGGCGCTCGACGCGCTGGTGCCGCGGCTGGGCTTGCCGGACGCCCGGGTCGCCGTCGTGGTCGCCGGGCCGCGCGGCTCGGGCCGGCGCGCGGCTGCCCACCGGCTCGCCCGCGCGCTCGGCCGGCCGCTGCTCGTGATCCCGGTCCCCGCCGTGGTCGCGCTCGAGCAGCGCGCGAAGGCGGCGCTGCTGGGCCCCGCGCTCGCCGCGGCGCGCCTCCGCGACGCGGTGCCGTACCTCGCCGACGCCGAGGCGCTCTACGACGATCGCGGCAACCTCTCCGCCGAGCACCAGGACGCGATCGCGCACGCGCCCGGCGTGCTCCTCGCGGGCGTGGCCGGGCGCGGCGGCCACCTCGAGCTGCGCCGGCCGGTCCTGGCGGCGCCGCTGCCGCGCACCGAGCTCGACGACCGCGAGCGCGCGTGGGCGACCGGCCTCGCCCCGCACGGCGAATTGCCCGGCGAGCGCCCGGGCGTCTCGCTCGCGGCCGAGCTCGCCGCGCGCTACGTGATCGGGCCGGGCGCGATCGCCGACGTGATCGCCGAGGCGGGCCGCTACGCCGCCGCTGCCGGCACGCCGCTCGACGCGGCCGCGCTCGAGGCGGCCGTGGGCCGCCGGCTGTCCCTGCGGCTCGGCACGTACGGCACCGTCGTGCACCGGAAGGCGCGGTTCTCCGAGATGGTGCTCCCCGAGGACGTGATCGACACGCTGCGCGACATGATCGCGATGGTCCGCGAGCGCGCGCAGATCCTCGAGCGCTGGGGCTACCAGCGCCACCTCGGCATCTCGCGCGGCGTCTCGGCGCTGTTCTCCGGCGAGCCGGGCACGGGCAAGACGATGGCGGCGAGCGTGGTCGCGTCCGAGCTCGGCCTCGAGCTCGTGCGGATCGATCTGTCCGCGGTGGTCTCGAAGTACGTCGGCGAGACCGAGAAGAACCTCGGCAAGATCTTCGACGAGGCGCAGGACGCGCACGCGATGCTCCTGTTCGACGAGGCCGACAGCCTGTTCGGCAAGCGGACCGAGCTCAAGACGGCGCAGGACCGGTTCGCGAACCTCGAGGTCAACTACATCCTGCAGCGCATGGAGAGCTTCGACGGCGTCAGCGTGCTGACGACCAACGCCGAGTCCGCGATCGATCCGGCGCTCCAGCGCCGGCTCAACTTCCGCATCCGGTTCCCCGAGCCCGAGGTCGAGGAGCGCGAGCTCTTGTGGCGGCAGCTCCTGCCGCCGCAGGCCGGGCTCGGCGAGGGCGTCGACTTCCACGCGCTCGCCGAGCGGTTCGACATGACGGGCGGCTACATCAAGAACGCGGTCGTGCGCGCGGCGGTGATCGCGGCGCGGGCGGGGCGCGCGATCACCGCCGACGACCTGTGGCTGGGAGCGCACCACGAATACGTCGAGATGGGAAAAGTGATGCCCCAGCTGCCGCGCGGAACGCTGTAGGGTACGCGCGATGCGCAACGTCACGGACACCTCGGCCGATCCGCCGCTCCGACGCGGCGCCGACCGGCGGATGATGGCGATCGTGCTCGCGGGCGTCGCCGCCGCGTGCCTGATCATCGCGTCGTTCTCCAAGAGCTGGATGGGCAACCCGAGCTTCAGCGGCCTCGTGCGCGACCGCGACGGCAGCGCGACGGCGGCGGAGGGCCGCTACATGCGGCTGCGCGGCGACATCCGGTTCGGGCCGATGGGGTTCGAGCGGTGCCCCCAGCCGCTGCGCGGGTTCGAGGACGAGGACGCATCGAGTGCGCTCCCGTGCGAGTCGCTGTCGACGGAGGAGCTGAACGCGGAGGTCGCGAGCATCGATCCGAAGAACCGCGACCGGTACACCTCGGGCGTCTTCAGCCACGCCGGCTGGATCGCGTTCGGGACGTGCCTCGTCGCGGCGGCCGCCCTGCTCGCGGCCGCGGCCCTGGCGTTTCTGCGCGTGCGCAAGGACATGCCGGTCTCGCCCGCCTCGGTGGCGCTGCTCGGCCTCATGTTCGCGATGGCGTCGGGCTGCGTGTTCATCGCGACGAAGCCGGGGCCCGCGGGGATGCTCGGCGTGGATCTCGGATTCTGGGCGTTCGGTGCCGGGACGGTGCTCGGGATCCTCGGCGCGCAGATGCTCGCGAAGGAGCTCCGGCCGGTCGATCCGGACCTGCTCGACGGCGCGCTGAACCCGGCCGACTTCGCGGCGTTCCCGAGCGGGCGCGAGGCGGCGCCGCCGGCTGGCTCGGCAGCTGGCTCGGCGGTGCCCGCCGCGTTGCCGGCGGTCGCGCCGACGCAGCCGGTCCTGGCGATCCTCGACGTGAACCTGGGCGTGCCGCTCAAGACGGCCAGGGCCGCCGAGCCGGCGGAGCCCGGCGACGATTCGCCCGGCGACGCGAAGAAACCCGGCGAAGTCTCGTAATAGACTGCGCGGATGTCACTCCGCGGAAAGACGCTGTTCATCACGGGGGCGAGCCGAGGCATCGGGCTCGCGATCGGCCTGCGGGCGGCGCGCGACGGCGCCAACGTCGCGGTCGCCGCGAAGACCGCCGAGGCGCACCCCAAGCTCCCCGGCACCGTGTTCACGGCCGCCCAGGAGATCGAGGCGGCCGGCGGCAAGGCGCTGCCGCTCGTCACCGACATCCGGTTCGAGGATCAGATCGCGGCGGCCGTCGCCAAGACGGTCGAGACGTTCGGCGGCATCGACATCCTCGTCAACAACGCGAGCGCGATCAGCTTGACCAGCACCGAGCTGACGCCGATGAAGCGCTACGATCTGATGCACCAGATCAACACGCGCGGCACGTACGCCTGCTCGCAGGCGTGTATCCCGCACCTGAGGAAGGCGCAGAACCCGCACATCCTCAACATCTCGCCGCCGCTCAATATGGAGGAGCGGTGGTTCGCCCCGCACGTCGCGTACACAATGGCGAAGTTCGGCATGAGCATGTGCGTCCTCGGCATGGCGGGTGAGTTCCGCAGCGCCGGCATCGCCGTCAACGCGCTGTGGCCGCGCACGACGATCGCGACGGCCGCGATCCAGAACCTCATCGGCGGCGACGCGGCGATGCGCGGCTCGCGCAAGCCGGCGATCATGGCGGACGCCGCCTACGCGATCCTGACGAAGCCGTCGCGCGAGCTGACCGGCCGCTTCCTGATCGACGACGAGGTGCTCGCCGCCGAGGGCAAGACGGATCTCAGCGAGTACGCCATGACGCCGGGCGCGCCGCTCCTGCCCGACTTCTTTATCTGACCTTCGAGCGCCCCGCGCCGAGCTCTTTGATCGAGGCGGCCGGGGCGACCGAGGCGGCCGAGGCGGCCGGGGTCGCGCCCGGCAGCGCCATCGGCAGGGACTTGCCCTTCGCGGCGAGGAAACCGAACACCGCGCCGACGCAGCCGCCGATCAGGTGCGCCATCTGCGAGACCTGATCGTTGTCGAGCGCGCGCGCGATCTCGCCGCCGAGATAGATGGCGGAGACGGCGAGGAACGTCAGCGGGATCTCGCCCTGGCGGATGTTCGCCGTCGAGGCGAGCAGGATCATCATGAACACGATGCCGCTCGCGCCGAGCAGGCCCGTGTCGGCGATCGCGACGTTGAGGAGGCCCGTGACGAGCGCCGTCACGAGGATCATGACGAGCAGCTTGCCCGAGCCGAAGCGCTCCTCGAGCAGCGGCCCGAGCAGGAGGATCAGCATGAAGTTGCTGAGCAGGTGATTCCAGTCCTTGTGGCCGAGGATGTGGCTGACGAGCCCCACGTAGTCGCTCGGGCCGTGGAGCCACGGCTTGGCGACGAACCACCTCCCGACGAAGCCCTCGGCACCTGCGCCGCCGAGAATGAAGACGCCGACCGCGAGGAGCGCGAACGTCAGGACGACCGGCGCGTTGTAGCTGATGCGAAGCCGCACGATGAGAAGGCTAGCACCGAAAGGCAGGCAGAATGGGCAGGCATGAATCCGAGCGCGACCGCCCTTGCAGTCGCCGCGCCGCGGGGTCAAGGTTCCCTAATGTCGACCGTCGAGATCACGAAGGAAAACTTTCAGGACACGATCGAGAAAGGCGGTATCGTCCTGCTCGATTTCTGGGCGGCGTGGTGTGGTCCCTGCCGCGCCTTCGCGCCCGTGTTCGAGAAGGCCTCCGAGACCCACCAGGACGTGGTCTTCGGCAAGATCGACACCGAGGCCCAGCAGGAGCTGGCCGGCGCGGCCGGCATCCAGGCGATCCCGACGCTGATGCTCTTCCGCGACGGCGTCCTCCTGTTCCGCGAGTCCGGCGCCCTGCCCCCGGCCGCCCTCGAGGAGCTGGTCAAGCAGGCCCGCGGCCTCGACATGGAGAAGGTGAAGGCCGAGATCGCCGAGCACATGAAGCACCACGAGCACGGCCCCGACTGCGACCACGACCACTAGGCAGCTGACTCCGAGCAAGGCGGCAAGAACCCCGGCCGGACCACGCCAGCGACGGGCGCGCCAAACGCGGGGGGTCGCGCTGAGCGCGAGCTCGGCCGAGTTTCGCGCGCGGTTCATGGCCGCCTTCACGCTCCCCGGCGCGACCGGGTAGACGAGGGATCGATCGCCGCGCCGAACCCGGGCGTCGCCGCGGGTCGACGACCTGTCTACCCGCGGCGGCGAGGCGCGGGAGGATCGCCGCTCCGCTCGCGAGGCGAGACGCGGAGTTGCGAGCTGCGCTGCGTGGGCACGCGCGCTGCACAAAGGCTCGTCATCAACAACAGCGACCACACGATCCAGGAGAGCCCCATGCACGCCATCGCCATCGACACCGTCTCGTCTCCGTCCTCGCTTCCGACCATCGATCCCGCCCTGCTCGGCGACGTCGCCGGCGGCTTCGACTTCGGCCGCATGGTCAACGCCGGCAACGCGAACATCGAGTCGGGCGCCAAGGCCGGCGGCGCGATCCTCGGCGCGGGTGGCGCCATCGCTGGCGGGATCGCGGGCGGTACCATCGCCGGCGCGCCCACGATGGGCCTCGGCGCCGTCGGCGGCGTGCTCGCGGGCTCGGCCGCGGGTGCCACGGCGGGCGCCACCGCGGGCGCCGCGCTCGGCGGCGGGATCGGCTGGGTCGGCGGCGCCGCCTCGGACGCGTGGAGCCAGATCCGCGGCCAATGAGCTGCGCACGAGCGCGCCCCGCGCGCGCGACCTGCATGGAACGGCGCGGTATCGTGGCGCGGTGAGCGCGGTGAGCGCGGTGAGCGCGATGAGCACGATGAGCACGGTGACCGCCCCGGAGCGCTGGCGCGCCCTCCGCGCACGGCTCGAGGCCGAGCTCGGCGAGGCGATCACGATCGACGCGCTGACGCGCGACTGGAGCATCGCGCAGCGCGCCGCGGGGCACCGGCACTCGGTCGACGACGTGCTGACCGCGGCCCACGCGCTGCGCGAGGTATGCGCGCCGGAGCGCGTGCTCGATGTGCTCGATCTCGGCACCGGGATCGGCGGCGTCGGGCTGCTCATGCTGTGGGGGCTGCCGCGGGCGCGCCTCCTGTGCATCGAGGCGCAGGCGATCAGCCACCGCCTCTTGCTCGCGAACATCGAGGGCAACGAGCTCGGCGCGCGGGTCACGCCGCGGCTCGGTGACCTGCGGGAGCTGGACGAGCCGCGCCGCTTCGAGCTCGTCACAGGGAGCCCGCCGTACTTCCCGCTCGGCACCGGCATCGTGCCGGCCGACGCGCAGAAAGCGCACGCGCGCTTCGAGCTGCGCGGCGACGTCGGCGACTACGCGCGTGCGGCCGCGCGCTGCCTGGCCGACGACGGTATGTTCGTCTTCTGCTTCCCGACGGCACAGCGCGAGCGCGCGCTGGCCGCGGTCGCGGCCGCGGGGCTCTGGGCCGCGGCGTACCGCGACGTCATCCCGCGCCGCGGCCTCGCACCGCTGTTCACGCTGTTCGTGTGCGAGCGCGCCGCCGCCGGGCGCGCGGGCGCGTGCACGATCGATCCGCCGTTCGTCGTCCGCGACGAGGCCGGCGCGATCACCGCCGAGATGCAGGCGGTCCGCGCGAGCTTCGGCTTCGCGCCGTGAGCGCGGCCCGCTGACCCAAGACGCGGCGCAGACGCGGGTCGACGCCCTGTCTACTCGCGGGCGCGGCCACGGCGGGCGGGGCGCGGCCGATCCGGGCTAGGATGCGGGCGTGGCCCCGTACCGCACGGAGGAGCGCGAGGAGCGCGCCGAGGCGCCGCGCGATCCGGGGATCGTCGGCGACGTCATCGCGCAGTTCGCCGATCCGTTCGCGTTCTTCCGCGAGCTGGTGCAGAACGCGATCGACGCGGGCACCGACGCGGTCGAGGTGAGGCTCGAGCACGACGCGGGCGACCGGCTGATGCGCGTGAGCGTCCGCGACCGCGGCGAGGGCATGACGCGCGACATCATCGAGCACCAGCTGCTCGTGCTGTTCCGCTCGACGAAGGAGAAGGACGACTCGAAGATCGGCAAGTTCGGGATCGGGTTCGCCTCGGTGCTGTCGCCGAGCCCCCGCATCGTCGTCGTGCAGACGGCGCGCGAGGGCCGGCGGCTGACCCTGCACCTCCACCCGGACCTCACGTACCAGCTCTACGACGGCGGCGCCGCGACGCAGACAGGCACCACCGTGCAGCTCGAGCTCGCGATGCCGACCGAGCGCGCCGCCGAGTTCACGCAGCGGACGCGGCACGCGCTCGTGCGCTGGTGCCGCCACGCGACCGTGCCGATCCGCCTCGAGGCCGTGGGGCCGGAGGCGGGGATCGCGCTCGCCGAACGGATCGATCGCCCGCTCGAGATCGAGGACGCGCTGGCGTCCGTCCGCGGGACGGCCGACGGCGGGCAGCTCGTGGTCGTCGTCGGCATCCGGCCGGCGGGCGCGCTGCCCTACGCGGGCTTCTTCAACCACGGCCTCATGCTCCACGAGGCCGAGGAGCCGCTGCTCGGCCGGCTCGCGATCAAGGTCCAGGATCCGCGGCTGGGCCACACGCTGAGCCGCGACAACGTGCGGCGCGACGAGCGCTTCTCGCACGCCGTGGCCTTCGCGCGCGAGCTCGCCGAGCGGCAGCTGCCGGCGGCGGCGGCGGCGGCGCTGCGCGAGGCGGCGATCCTCGAAGATCGCGCGCGGTACCACGCGCTCGCGGCGGCGGTCGGCGCGGCGGGCGTCGAGCTGCGGGCGAGCGAGTGGTGGTTCCCGCTCGTCGAGCCGGTGGACGGCGAGCGCGCGATCTCGGGCGCCGCGCTGGGCAAGCGCGCGTGGGCGGCGCCGACGGGGAGCCCGCTCACCGCGGCGCTCGCGGCCGCGGGAGTGCCGGTGCTCCACGAGGGCGGGTCCGCGGCGATGGACCGCGCCGCGCACCTGGGCTGCCGCGTGGTGCCGGTGACGGGCGAGCTGACATCGGTCGCGGTCGTCCCGCCGACGGCGGGCGACCTGGCGCTCCTCGCGGAGCTGCACGCGCTGCTCGCGGCGGCGCACCGCGCGCCGACGCAGATCGTGCTCGGCAGCCTGGCGGGCGCGTCCGCCGGCCAGCTCGCGGTGGCGGCCGGCCCCGAGGACGCCGTGCACGCGCAGGCAGGGCCGGTCGCGCCGTTCGTGGTCGATCAGACGACGGCCGCGCGCAGCCCGTTCGGGATGCTGCGCCGGCCGCCGCTCGTGCTCTCGGTCGGCCACCCGCTCGTCGCAGCCGCGCGGCTCCACCCGGATCCGGCGGCTGCCGCCTCGCTCCTCGCGCGCGCGGTGCTGCTCCACTACCGGCTGCTCGACGTCGAGCGATCGGAGGCGATCCTCGGGCGGACGCTCGATCGGCTGGGGGCCCTGTGACCCGGCGCGCGGCGCCCGGGCCGCAGCTCTCGGCGGGCCGGCTGCGCGTCGACGCGGCGCGCGCGATCGCGAAGCTGCGCGAGTACCAGCTCGCAGTGCGCGCCGCGTGGGTGCTCGAGGCGATCCGCGCCGCGGTGGCGGCGGGCGCGACGCGGATCTCGCTCACGGGCGACACGAACGATCTGTGGCTCGCCTGGGACGGCGAGCCGTGGGCGACGGCGGACCTGCCGCGGCTGTTCGACGAGCTGGTCAGCCCCGAGGCGAGCGACGCGCGCTACCACGTGCGGCTGCTCGCGGCGGCGGTGAACAGCGCGCTCGGCATGAACCCGGCCTACGTCGACGTGTTCGCCGTCGCGGCGCCGGGCCGCGCGATGCGCGCGCGGTACACGCCGGACGTGCTCGCCGAGCCGGAGAGCGAGCTCGCCGACGCGCCGCTGCGGCGGATCGCCGTCGAGGCGGCCCCGCCGCCGCCGGGCGCCGGGACGGGGATGGCGATCCACCTGCGGCGGCGGTTCGGCATGGCCGTGCTCTCGCACCTCGTGCGCGAGCTGCCGGAGATCGAGCTGGCGCGCGGCGCGTGCGCGGATCTCGGCGTGCCGCTCTTCGTGCGCGGCAGCGAGCACAGCCGCGGCGCGGCCGCGCGCGACGTGACGCGCGTCCCGCTCGGCGACGGCCTCCGCGGCTTCATCGCCGTCGTCGATCCAGACGACGCGGGGACCGGCCCGACGATCGAGGTGGCCGAGCACGGCGTCATCCTGGCGACAAACCAGCTCGATCTCGGGTTCCCGGACCAGGACCGGGCGCCGCTGCGCGTCTTCCTCGACGGGCCGCGGATGCCCACGAACGCGTCGCGCTCCGAGGTGCGGACGGACGTCCACCCGATCTCGACGGCGCTCCGCCGCGCGCAGGCGCTCTTCCCGGCCCTCGCCGATCAGCTCGCCGCCGAGCTCGACGGGCCGCGGGCCGAGCGCGCCCGCGCCGCAGCGCTCCGGCTCCTCGCCGCCGCGGGCCACGCCCGCGCGCCCGGGCTCGGGCTCGGGCGGCTGCTCGAGCTGCCGCTCTTGCGCAACGCCGTCGGGGCGCCGCGCCCGCCGAGCGCCGTCTGGCAGGGCCCGGTGTACACGGGCGGCTCGCCGCTCCCCGAGGAGCTGGCGCCGTGGCTCGCCGACGTCCTGTGGATCCCGCCGGGCGATCCGAGCACGTGCCTGTACGATCCGGACAAGGTCGACGCCCTGGCGGCCAAGCGCCTCGTGCGGTGGGCGCGCCGCGAGCGCCGCGCGCAGCGCCGGTTCTACGGCCACGCGCCGCGGCCGCCGGTGGTGGAGGCGCGCGAGCTGCCGCGGATGCGCGCGCGCCTGGGCGCGACGGTGCCGGGCAGCCTCGTCGATCCGCGGGGCTTCGAGGGCCTGACGGGCGAGGTGTGCATCCGGCCCCACGGCGAGGGCGGCGAGCTGGTGCTCCTGCTCGAGGGCCGCGAGCTCGAGCGCGTCACGTTCGGGAGCCTGATCCCGTTTGTGGCGGTGATCGACTCGCCGCGCCTCGTGCCGGCGAACCGCTACCGCAGCGCCGCGCGCGAGGCGGAGTACGCGCGCGTGGAGGCGGCGATGCGCGCGGGCGTCCTGTGCGCCATCGAGGCGATCGCGGTGGGCGCGGCGAGAGGCGCGGATGCAGGCGACGCAGACGCAGGCGCGGGCGACGCGGGCGCGGGCGACGGCGCGGGCGACGCGGGCGGCGACGCGGGCACGGACGGCGCGGGCGACGGGGGCGACGGGGCCGCGGGCGACGACGCGGCCGGCGCGCGGGCGGGCTTCGTGCCGGGCGAGGCGGATCCGGACGCGGATCGCCGGCGCATCCTCGACGGGCTGGCCCTGGCGCAGGAGCTCGCGCAAGGCGGCGCCGGCGTGCGCGCCACGGGCCCCCTGTTCGCGGCGCCGCTGTGGCGGCTGTGCGGCACCGGCGACTGGGCGTCGACGGCCGAGCTGCGGCGCCACGCGGTCGTCGGTACGACGGCGCCGGGCGCGCGGATCCGGCCGCTGGCGAACCGGCCGATCGTCGAGGTCGAGCCGCGGGACCTCGCGCTGTTCGCCCAGCTCCTGCCGCAGGCGGCGCGGATCGTCCCGTACGACGCCGACCTCGTCGAGCCAGAGCCGCTGTACTCGATCGATATCGCGCAGGGGCTCGTCGAGGAGGCCGACCTCGCGCTCGCGGTGCGCGGCGAGGGCTGCGCCGCGGCGATCGCGCCGGCGAGCGCGCCGCGCGTCGTGATCTCGCACCTGGGGCGCCGCGTCGCGGAGCGCGCGTACGCGCCGGCGCTGGTCCCGTGCGCGATCCACGTCGACAGCGACGACGTGGTGCCCGACGCGCACTGGCTCGCCGCGCTCAACGACGGCGGCGTCGCCCGCCACTTCGCCGGTTGGGAGCAGGAGCTCCTGCGCGCCGCGGCGGCCGCGCTCACCGGCACGCGCGTCGACGATCTCCTCGGCCACGCGCCGATCGACGCGAGCGGCCTGCTCGGCCGCGCGCTGTGGACCGCCCTCGCCGCGCCCGATCGCGATCCGGCGGCGCTGCTCGGCACCGAGCTCGCGGCCAAGCTCCGCGCGCGGCTGCTCTGGCACGTCCTCGGCGAGCGCGAGCCGGTCAGCGCGGAGGACCTCGCGGCACGGTTCCCCGGCGAGCTGCCGTACCTCGACGCCGGGCTCGAGCTCCTGCCGATCGCGGGCTTCGCGCCGCTCCTCGCCGACGCCGTGCGCGCGCAGGCCGCCGGCCGGCTCGCCGGGCGCGCGGTGCGCAGCGCGGCGCCCGAGCTCGCCGAGCACCGCCGCCGCGCCGAGCGCGAGGCGCGGCTGGCGGCGCTGCGCGCGCTGCCGATGCTGCCGCTCGAGCCGCCCGGCGGCGCGCTCTTCGTGCGGCGCGAGACGTCGCAGCTGCGCGCCGTCGTCGGCGTCGGGCGCGGCGCGGGGATGGAGCTCGCGATCCGCACCGAGGGCCGCACGGTCGCGGCGCGGGTCCTGCCCAGCGAGCTGCCGATCGCGGCGGTCGTCGAGGTGCAGCTCGGGAGCCTCGACGACACGCTCACCGGGCCGACCCCCGCGGCCGAGAGCATGATCGCGCGCTCGCTCCGCGGCGCGATCCCCACGCTGCTCGCCGAGGTCGCGAAGGCGCAGCCGGAGTCGCTCGCGGACCTCGGCCCGACGCGCACGCTGCTCGCGGCGGCGCTCTCGGTGCTGTACATCGACTCGACCACGCGCACCGCGCTCCTCACGGCGCAGGCGTTCCCGACGATCCAGGGCCCGCGCGCCTCGATCGGGCAGGCCGCGCGCGATGGCGTGCTCGCGACGGCGCGCTGGACCGGCGAGTGGCTCGGACCCGACGACGGCGAGGCCCCGACCGACCTCGATCGGCCGGTGCTCCACGTCGAGGACGACGAGCTCCGCCGGGTGATCGGGCGCCTCAGCCGCCAGACGCTCTCCGATCTCAGCGAGGCGGCCGACAAGCTGCAGGCGCGGCGGCGGGTGGCGCGCGGGCTCCTGCCGCTGCCGGTGGTGCAAGGCGTCGCGCCGGAGCTCAAGCGCAGGCTCGACGAGCTCGAGGGCGCGGCTGCCGATGCGGCCGCCGGTGCCGGCGATGGCCGCGCGCTCGCCGCGCTCGGCCCCGGCGAGATCGGCCTCGTCGACGAGCCGAGCTCGCTCGCGCTGATCCACGTCCACGGCGCGGCGCGCGATCACTTCACCCTCGACGTGCTCCCGCCCGTGCGCATCGCGATCGAGGCGCCGGAGCTCGCGGGCGATCGGAGCCGCGCCGCCACCGTGCTCCAGCGGCCCGCGCAGGCGCTCGCGCTCGCGCTCGTCCGCGCGGTGCTCGCCCAGCTCCCGGTGCCGCCGGTGTGGCTCCGGCGCCGGCTGCGGCACGCGCTGCTCTCGGGCCGGGGCGCCGCCGAGCTCGGCGGCGTGCCGCTGTTCGAGACCGCCGCCGGCACGTGGATCGAGCGCGCCGCGCTCGATCAGCAGGCCGCGACCTTCGGCGACGTCTGGAGCATCTCGCGCTTCGTGCCCGACTCGCGGCCGCTCGACGAGCGGCGCGTCGTCGTGCTGCTCGGCGACGGCGAGCAGGCGCTGGCGCGCTGGGGCGGCATCCCGTGCGTGGACGCGGCGCGCGAGCTGGCGCTCGACGCCAAGGCGCGCGCGAACCTCGCGCGGCCCCGGCCGGCCCTGCTCGCGATCGATCCGGGGATCGCGACGCTCGCGCAGGTCACGCTCGACGGCGACGGGCGCACCGCGCCGCGCGGCGTCGTGGCGATCCTCACCGGCCCCAACGCCGAGCACCACCGCGGCATCCACACGCACCGCGAGCTGCACCCGTTCGATCCGGCGCCCGACGACTGCCTGTGGCCGACGCTCGCGGTCGTCGACGATGCCCGCCTCGCGCCCGATCGCACGTGGTCGCAGGCTGAGCGCGACGCGGCGTGGGACGCGCTGATCGCCACGGTCCGCAGCGCCAGCGAGGCCGCGCTGCGCGAGCTGGTGCGGCCGCCGCCGCGCGCGCTCGCGAGCCTGGTGATCGGCTCCTCGCACCAGAGCGATCTCTCGGCGCTGCGCGGCGATGCCAAGACGCAGATCCGCGGCGCGCTGTGGCTCGACGGCCCCCCCGGCGCGCCCGGCCAGCTCGACGTGATCCACGAGCAGGGCTCGTCGCCGTACCGGCCGCCGCTCGGGGTCCCGCTGCGCGGCACGCTCCACCTGTCGGCCAAGTTCTACGATCTGCGGGTCCAGGACGCGCTCGACGAGCTGTGCACGGCCGTGTACGCGCGCATGCTGCGCAAGCTCGGGGGGCGCGAGAGCGCGTCGGACCTCGCGCTCGCGCACCTCGCGTACGGCGTCGCGCACGGCACCATCACGCCATCGGACGCGCGCCCGCTCCAGCTCCGCTGCTTCCGCCCGCGCCCGCTCGACGCCCGCGAGTGGGAGACCTTGTGCTGGTCCCAGCAGCGGGTCCCGCTCGTCGCACCCGACGCGCCGGCCGACGAGCTCTGTGTCGTCGATGACGGCAGCGCCACCGCCCGCGTCGTGATCGAGGCGCTCGGCGAGCGCACCCGGCGCGAGGTCCCGACGCCGCTCCCCGCCGCGCCGCCGGAGAGCGTCGCGGAGCTCCTGCGCGACCTGCCGCCGATACCGCCCGCGCGACCCAGGCACGAGCTCGAGCCGCTCGTCGCCGCCGTGGGCGAGCGGCTGTACCAGCTCGGCCTCGCGCGGCCGCGGTTCCGGATCCTCGACGGCGCCACGTCGCCGCTCGTCGCTTACGAGGACGGCATGATCACGCTCGCGGGCGCGAGCGCGCGGCTCTGCACGATCGCCGCCGCGCTGCCCGGGAAGGCCGTGTGGAGCGAGGCCGCCGTCGACGCGCTCACCGCCCACATCGTCACCGTCCTCAACGTGGCGCTGACGAGCGTCACCGACGCCACCGAGGCCCACGCGCTGGCCGGCCTGCTCCGGAGCGCCTAGCCCACGCCTAGCCCGGCTCTCGTGGGCCGAGGAGCGCGTCGACGGCCGCGCGCACGCGGGCGCGCGTGGCGAAGAAGTCGTCGACGGCCGCGTGGGCCTTGGCGAGCGCGCGCCACTTGCGGACGCCGCCGCGCGAGCGGCCCCACGTGTCGCGCGTGCGGAAGTCGTCGAGCGCCGCGAGCGGCAGCGCGCGCGAGCCGAACGCGAGCTCGACGGCGGCGCGGGTCGCCGCCAGATCGAGGCCCGCGTGGCGCCACAGCAGATCCAGATCGAACAGATCCTTGGCGCGCCAGCGGCCGGGGCCGAACTCGCACAGGCCGTGCAGCTTCCAGCCAAACAGCGTCTCGGGCGCGCAAGCGAGCACGTCGCCGACGCCAGCGACGGAGATCGGCCGCGGCGGCACGCACATCGGATCCCCGACGGCGAGATCGATCTGGAAGCGAACAGTGCCGGCGCGCACGCGCGCGCGCAGCCCCGGCGTCGCGGTCTCGGCCCAGATCACCTCGGTCGCCTCGATCTCGAGCGGGAGCTCGTCGGCCACCGCCGCGATCGCGCGCACCTCGCGCTCCATCGCGGCCGCGTCGAAGCTCGCGCCGTCGCCGGGCGCGAGGTAGTCGACGTCGGCCGGCGGGCGCGCCCCCGGGCACAGCGCCGCCGTCACGATGCTGCCGCGCACGACCCACGGCGGGCCGCCGCGCGCGCGGCGCAGCCAGCCGGCCAGGGCCGCGGCGTGATCAGTGCCAGCCGCCGTCGAGGGCCAGGTTCGAGTCATAGACGGTGTACTCGCGGACGCGCCGCCCGATCGTGACGGGCAGCGCCTCGATGGTGGCCTCGAGCGCCGCGAAGCGCGCGTCGGCCGACGCCCGGCCGAGGCCCGGCAGGCGCAGCGTCAGGTAGCGCTCGTGGCTGCCGTCGGCGCGCACGCGCCGGGCGTTGCGCGACAGCCGCGCGCCGTGCGCCGATGCCGCGGCGCGCAGCGGCTCGATCTCGCCAGGCGGCACCACGACCTTGAGGTGGTACTCGAAGTAGCGGCCCGGCTCGGCCGCCGCCGCGGCGTCGGTCTCGGGCAGATCGCGGTTGCGCGGCAGCGCCTCGATCTTCGTGCGCACCACCTCGAAGCCATCGGCGACCAGCGCGCGCCCGAGCGCGTGGACCTCGTCCTGCACCTCGCGCAATTCGCCCCGGTGCACGGTCGCCGTCATCGGCTGGCTCGCGTGCTCGCCGGCCGCCAGCTCGATCTGGATGTGCTTGACGCCGAGCCGATCGCAGGTGGTGGCGAAGCGCGGCCCGTCGCCCTCGGCGCAGCGCACGGTGACGTGCGCCTCGAACGCGCCGCCGAACGTGCGGCCGCGCAGGTGATCGGCCAGCTCGAGGTACGGCTGGTGGCGCATGTTGACGAGGTACGTGCTGGCGCCGAGCTCGGCGAACGTGCGGCGGTAGCCGTCGGGCACGAACACGCGATCCCAGCCGCGCCCGCCCGCGCCGCGCGGCTCCGCCGGGATGGCGCCCTCGAGCGCGCCCTCGAACAGCCGCACGTCGCCGCGCTCGCACAGCGCCACGATCACGCGGGAGAGCGCCGCGCGGCCGCCGTACCGCGCGCAGAACCCGGCGTCGCCCAGCTCCTCGAGCAGCGCCTTGACGTCGCGGCCCCGCCACGGCGTCTCGCCCTCGACCTCGAGCGCCGTGTTCTCGACGAAGCAGCGCTCGCCGAGCGCGTCATGGGCCGCGCGCGCCCGCCAGCTGGCCGCCGCGGCGAGATCGAGGCCGTCGGGCACCGGCGGCCCGAAGCGCGACAGCACGACCTCGATGTCGGCGAGCAGCCGGCGCAGGTCGGCCTGGTGCCCCTGGTTGGGGGTCGCGAACACGACGCGCGTCGTCACGCGGTCATCCTGCCACGGTGCGCAGCCAGCTCGTCACGTCGGTGTACGCAGGCGACGCGAAGAAGCTCTCGAGCGAGGCGTCCATCGCGGCGTAGGCGGCGTCCGAGGAGTCGTCGAGCGGGACCGTGCCGAGCAGCGGCACGCAGACGCGCATGTAGCGGCGGCCGAGCAGCGACTGCACGTTGTTGGCGATGTCGGCGGCCGAGGCGTCCATGAGGACGGACATGAGCGGGAACTTCGGCGTGGCGGTGGCGCCGGTGAGCCTGGCCTCGGGGGACATCCACGCGAGCGGGCCCATGTGGAGCGGGCCGCCGAAGTCCTTGTCGATGACGGCGCCGGGCATCGCCTCGTAGGTCGTGCCGGTGTCGAGCGAGAGCAGGTAGATGTCGCCGAGCGGCACGCCCTGGCCGAGCGCGCCGACGAGCGCGGCGAGCGACGGGTTATTGGCGTACAGCCCGCCGTCGGCGCAGTAGCCGAGCGGCGCGCTGTCGGGCCGATACGGCGGGAAGTAGATCGGCGCGGCGCCCGAGCACAGCCCGGCCTCCCACGCGTACATCGACGCGACCGTCGAGCCGGGGAGGTTGGACAGGACCGCCGGCATCCACGAGCTCGGCGCAAGCCGCGTGTCGTCGAGGACGAGCGTGTTGACGAGCACCGGCGCGAGCTCCTCGAGCTTCGTGGCCGGGCCGAGCAGCGCCTGCGCGGCCCGCGCGATGCCGTCGTGCGTGTACTGCGTGTTGACCAGATCCTCGTAGTACTTCGCGAGGTGGTGCCACGCCTCGCCGACCTCCGCCTTGAGGCGCGCCAGGGGGCGTGCGTCCTCGGGCGCCGCGTGGCCAGTGATCGCCGGGTTGTGCGTGAACAGCTGCCTGGCGCTGTCCTGCTGATACAGCTTCTGGAGCTCGGCGAGGCGGACGCCCTTGGCGAGCGCGAGCGCGATGAAGCTGCCGGTCGACGTCCCGGCCCGAAGGCTCACGCGCGGCAGGAAGTCGCCGACGCCGGGCTCGGCGACGAGCTTCTGGAGGACGCTCGTCGTGATGTAGCCGCGGATGCCGCCCCCGTCGCACGCGAGGATTACGTACTTGGCCATGTGTCCCTCCCAGCCGCCCATGGTGCCCGACACGGGCCGCGGTCGCCAGCCTCGCCCGATGCGCCGGCGGCTTGCGTGCCCGCCTGTCATGCGCTGAGAGAACGGAGGACGCGGCGTGCTCGTCTGGTGATCGCGGCTGGCAACGTCTGGAGGATCGACTGCTCGCCGTACTTTCCGCGAAACTCGCGGGACCAGCCCGCCAGCGCATCGAGGCTCCCCTGCGCGACATCGCGGACCCAGTCGAGCACTACTCGCTGACCGATTTGCAGCTCCTCGCTCAGCTTGATCCACTCGGCACGCCCGATCTCGTCGGGGTTCTGCCGGCCGCCGACCCTCATCGCGAGCTTGCGATCGAGGCGTTTGTACTCTCGTGTGGACACCAGATCATAAATTGGCGCGAGCTCCACACCAGCGTCCGAATAGAGAATCGACAAATTCTTCGCGTGCCCATCGGAGTTCCCAAGCACGATGTTGAACGCCTGCCACCTGATCACGCGAGGGACGTCGACGATGGGTCGAGTGACATGGTTGCGAATCACGGTCACCGCACCAGCCAGAGAGAGCCCGCCTTCGCCTTCGTACTTCCTGGTCGGTGGAAGCCCCGTCGCCTGACACAGATCCTCCTGGTGAATGCGTCGTACCGGCCAGTGATCCTCCGAGGGGAGTCGATCATATCGAGCCACGAGCAAGCTGGGAGGATCGGTGCCGGTGAAGAGCTCGCCGTGGACCACCTCGAAGTTGAGCTGCCGGGCCAGACCGAGCGCAAACGCCTCGTTTACTGGCAAGTGCGGATATCGCGGGTTCGGCAACTTCAAGATGTGAGTGCTGGGAGCTGCATTCAACGGCAGGTGGAGCTTGCCATCCAGCAGCGCGACGGGGAGCTTGTCCTGTGCGCCCGCCAATGACAGACGTGTCTTCGGGCCGCCGATGAGCAACGGGATGGCGTCATTCGCGATCAGCTCCTGTAATTGCTTGTTCTGCAGTCCTTCATAGCTGAAGTCATCGGGATCCACCGAGGGCCGCGCCGGGTCGACGAGCGAGAGCGCGCCAGCGCACTCCCCTCCGATCGCCTGGAGCAAAGCGAAGTCGTTGTCTGCAGAGATGCCCAGGCGCGCGCAGATCGTCTGCCGAACGCCGCCCTCGGGGAGCAAGTTGACGAAGAACGTCTGCGCCGGGCCGCCGACGTACTCTTGTGACGAGATCGGCAGCGTGAGCGAGACCGGGAATCGATCGTCGCGTGCGCACCACGCAGGCTCGTACGCGAAGCAGAATCGACCGCTTTCATCGACGCGTAGAGCGCCGACGACGACCGCCCCGAATCGGACCTCCAGCGTCGCGGTCACGACCGAGATCCGCCCGTTCGCCGCGCGACCGTGAGCTCGAGGCCGAGGCGCTCCAGAACCTGGAGGACCAGCCCGAAGCGTAACGTCGGCTTGCCACGTTCCACATCGCCCAGAAACCTGGTCCCGACGCCGGCGAGTCCCGCAGCTGTCGCCTGGTCCATGCCGGCTTCTCGGCGGATCGCGCGCACGACGGCACCGAGATCCTTGGGGGTCGTCACCTTGGTGCCGGCTGTCCGCGCGACCCTGCTCATGTCCTGTGGGAGTCGAGCCATTTTCCCGATCGGGAAGATAATGGCTTATGGGCTGCGGTTTCACGTGTTTTCTTCCCGATCGGGAAAAATCGACTCCGAGAGGGGTGTTCGAGGCCCTTTTCTTCCCGATCGGGAAGAAACAGCTCGGATCGAGGCGATTCAGACCCTTTTCTTCCCGATCGGGAAGATCAGCGCCTGATCGTTGCGATTTGGACCCTTTTCTTCCCGATCGGGAAGAAATGGACCCGGGGTCGGCCTGAGCCTGACGCGGTGAGTCACTCCTTTTATATAGCGGCTGGCCGCGCGTCCTCGCGGGAGCGCCACTCGGCGGGAGTGGTGCCGGTCCAGCGGCGGAACGCGCGGTAGAAGCTGCGCAGGTCGGCGTAGCCGAGCTCGAACGCGACGTCGACGATCGAGCGCGCCCGATCGCGGAGCAGCGTGCGCGCCATCGCGGCGCGGACGTCGTCGACGAGCTCCTGGTACGAGGTGCCGACCTCCTCGAGCCGGCGCTGCACGGTGCGCGTCGACATCGCGACCCGGCGCGCCACGCGCGAGAGCTCCGCGCCGCTGGTCGCCAGCTCGACGACGATCGCGTCGCGGAGCTGCGCGAGCACCGGGGGTGCCGGCACGCCGGTCGATGCACCGGCCGGCCCGCGCGCGGGCAGCTGCGCGAGCAGCCGCTCGGCGTGCGCCTCGAGGTAGCGCCGCGCCACCGGATCGCGGCCGGCGAGCGGCGTGTGCATCGCGGCGCGCGGCAGCCACAGCGCCGACGACGGCGCGCCGAACCGCACCGGCGCGCCGAACAGCGCCTCGTACGGCTCCACGGGGAACCCGGCCGCGTGCGCGAACGTCACCTCGTGGAGCGGCACCGGCGCGCCAGCGGCGTGGCTGAGGAGGCGGTAGGCGAAGCCGAGCATCCCCTCGATCGGGAACCGCATCGCGACCACCTCGGGCCGATGCGAGATCCCAAGCCCGATCAGATCGCCGCGCTCCTCGCGCACCACCACCGCGCCGGTGTCGGTGAGCTGGCTCAGGCGCTCGTTGAGCCGCGCGGCGTGCTCGAGATCGTCGGCGCGCAGCACGATCTGGCCGGCCACGCCGAGCGCCTCGGGCCCCAGCGCGCGCGCGAGCTCGACCGGGATCACGACGCCGGGCAGCGCCGTCAGGAGCTCGCGCCACAGGATCACGAACACCATCGTCGAGACGCGCGCGTCCGGATCGGCCCGGTGCGCCTCGGTCAGCCCGGCCGCCGCCATCAGCCGCTCGCGCGACAGCCCGTGTGCTGCGCCCAGCTCCACGAACGAGAACGCCCCGGCCGCGAGCGCGGTGTCAGCGGGCGCGTCTCCCTCCATCTCCGCCAGCTTACGCGGCACCTGGCGGGAAATGCCCATCGGTCGGCGGCCCGCGCCAATTTCCGGGCGCGCCGCGCATCTTAGAGTGATTGCAGGAGGCAGCCATGACGGACACGATGACGATGGGCGACGCGCGGACCCGGTACTACGAGGTCAATGGTTTCGGGGCGGACGGCGGCGACAGCCTCAAGTGGGTGCCGATCAAGGTCCTCGGCATCACGATCTACATCCCGAACACCGAGGGCCGGCGGCGCGCCGTCCGCATCCATGACCTGCACCACATCGTCACGGGCTACCAGACCACCTTCACCGGCGAGGCGGAGATCGCCGCCTGGGAGCTCGCGAGCGGCTGCTGGCAGTGGCCGGCCGCGTTCGTGCTGAACCTGGGCGGGCTGGGCATGGGCATGCTGATCGCGCCGCAGCGGGCGGCGCGCGCGTGGGCTCGCGGCCGCAAGACCCGCAACCTCTACACCGAGCGCAACGGCGTCGACCACGTCCTGCCGCGCCCCGTCGGCGAGGTCCGCGCCGTGCTCGGCCTCGACGAGCCGGCCCCGCCGGTGCGCGCCCGCGACGCGCTCGCCGTGGCAGCAGTCGGGCTCCCGATGCTGGCCACGATCGCCGCGGTCGTCGCCGCGCCGCTCGTCGCGGCCGCCCTGCTCGTCGCCGCGATCACCTGAGCCCGAGCCCATCCGCGCCGCCGGGCCCGCGGCGCGGTAAGGTGGGCCGCGATGTCGCTCCGGCCCCACCCGTCCCACGCTCCCCGAGGTCCCGTCGTCCTGGTCGTCATGGACGGCATCGGCCGCGGGGCCGGCGACGAGGCCGACGCCGTCGCGATCGCGTCGACGCCCACGCTCGATCGGCTGTGGATCCCGGGCGCGCGCGCCGAGCTGCGCGCCCACGGCAAGGCGGTCGGCCTGCCGAGCGACGACGACATGGGCAACAGCGAGGTCGGCCACAACGCGCTCGGCGCCGGCAAGATCTACGCGCAGGGCTCGCTCCTCGTCGGCCGGGCCATCCAGAGCGGCGCCCTCTTCGAGGGGCCGGTCTGGCAGGCGATCGTCGAGCGCGGCGCCCGCGGCGGCGCCGTCCACTTCCTGGGCCTGCTCTCCGACGGCAACGTGCACTCGCACCTCGATCACCTCGAGGCGCTGCTCGGCCGCGCCGCGGCCGCCGGGTGCCGCCGGCTGTACCTCCACGCCCTGCTCGATGGCCGCGACGTGCCGCCCACCAGCGCGCTGGAATACGTGGACCGCACCGAGCGGTTCCTGGCTCAGCTGCGCGCGGCTCCCGGCGTCGATGCCCGGATCGTGTCGGGCGGCGGACGCATGACGATCACGATGGACCGCTACGAGGCCGACTGGGGCATGGTGGAGCGCGGCTGGCGCACGCACGTGCTCGCCGAGGCGCGGCCGTTCCCGTCAGCGAGCGCGGCGATCGAGACGTTCCGCGGCGAGCGGCCCGGCGTGATCGATCAGGATCTGCCGGCGTTCACCGTCGAGCCGCGCGCGCCGATCGCCGACGGCGACGCGGTCGTCGTGTTCAACTTCCGCGGCGATCGCGCGATCGAGATCTCGCGCGCGTTCGACGACGACGCCTTCGACAAGTTCGATCGCGTCCGCCGGCCGGACGTCCTCTACGCCGGCATGATGGAGTACGACGGCGATCTCCACATCCCGAAGCACTTCCTGGTCTCGCCACCCGCGATCGAGCGCCCGATGGGCGAGATCCTCGCCGCGGCGCACGTCTCCCAGCTCGCGATCTCCGAGACCCAGAAGTACGGCCACGTCACCTACTTCTGGAACGGCAACCGCAGCGGCATGTTCGACAACGGCACCGAGACGTACGTCGAGATCCCCTCGGACAACGTGCCGTTCGAGCAGCGGCCGTGGATGAAAGCGGCCGAGATCACAGATCGGCTGATCGCCGAGCTACGCACCGGGCGGCACCGGTTCGCCCGCGTCAACTACGCCAACGGAGACATGGTCGGGCACACCGGCCAGTTCGACGCCACCGTGATCGCGGTCGAGGCGGTGGACCTCCAGCTCGAGCGGCTGCGGCGCGTCGTCGAGGAGCTTCAAGGAATCCTTGTGGTTACGGCGGATCACGGCAACGCCGACGAGATGTACCAGCGCGACAAGCACGGCCGGGTCCAGCGCGATCAGAAGACCGGCCGCCCCGTGGTAAAGACCAGTCACACGCTCAACGCCGTGCCATTCTTGATCCACGATCCAGCCCGGGGCGACCGCTACGTGATCGATCCTGATCGCACTCCGAACGCCGGCATCGCGAACGTCACCGCCACCGTGCTCGAGCTCCTCGGATTCGTACCCCCTGACGACCTGGAACCATCGCTCTTGAGGTTTCGATGAACAACTCCACCAAGGCGCTGGTCGCGCTGCTGCTCGCCGGGCTCACCGGCGCGACGATCTTCATCTTCGTATCGCTCTCGGGCGGCGGCACCGCGTCCGCCAAGACCTGCCAGGTGGGCGAGCGCGACTGCCTGCCGGACGTCAATTACGTCGACACGGTGGGCACCGCGTACACGCCGAAGACGCTCAAGGGCAAGGTGGTGGTCGTGAACTTCTGGGCGACGTGGTGCAAGCCGTGCCTCAAGGAGATCCCGGACCTGTCCGCCGCCCATGATCGGTACAAAGATCGCGGCCTCGTCGTGCTCGGCATGCTGACCGACACCCCGGACAACCAGACGCTCCTCAACTTCCAGTCCGACAACATGATGTCGTACCCGGTCGTCCGCGTGGGCTCCGATATCCTCGCGGCGTTCGACTACCCGGCGGAGAAGATCCCGATCACGCTGATCTACGACCGGCGCGGCAAGCGCGCGCACAGCCACCTCGGCACGCTCAGCTCCGAGCAGCTCGCGAAGTACATCGAGCCGCTGCTCGCGCAGCACTAGCCCAGCGCGAGACTAGAGCACCTGCGCCACCGTCTCCGGCGCGGCGAACAGGCCGAACAGGCCGCCCGTGTGGAGGAACGCGACCGTGGCGCCGAACCGCGCCGGATCGCGCGAGAGCTCGGCGAGCACGCCGTGCAGCGCCTTGCCGGTGTAGACGGGATCGAGCGCGACGCCGTCGCTGCGGCACAGATCGCGGATCGTCGCGAGCTCCTCGGGGCGGCTCTTCGCGTAGCCGAGGCCGACGTGGCCGTCGATGATGTCGATGTCGGCCTCCGTGACGTTCGCGCCGAGGTGCCAGCGCGCCTCGGCCTCGGCGCAGATCTTCCCGATCGCGTCGAGGAAGTACGCGCGGTCGTCGCACACGTTCACGCCCGCGACCCGGATCCCGCGCTCCGCGAGCCCGAGCAGCTTCGCGCCGAGGATGAGGCCTGCCCCGGTGCCGCCCGAGCCGCACGCGTAGACGACCGTCGCCGGCCGCGCGGGCGACGCGATGTCGCGCAGGTCGTGGGCCAGCTCGTGCATCGCGCGGATGTAGCCCCAGCTCCCGAGCGCGTTCGAGCCGCCCTCGGGGATCACGTACGGTCGCCCGCCGGCCGCGCGCACGCGCTCCGCCTCGGCCTCGAGCAGGCGGGCGCGCTCGCGCCACGCGGGCCGCGAGATCCACACGAGCTCGGCGCCGACCAGCCGATCGAGCAAGATGTTGCCCGTCGGCGCGGGCGGGCGCGCCGGATCATCGGTGCGCAGGATCAGGACGCTCTTCATCCCGAGCCGCGCCGCGGCGAACGCCGTCGCGCGCGCGTGGTTCGACTGCTCCCCGCCGCAGGTGATGACGTGCGTCGCGTCCTGGGCCCGCGCCTCCGCCATCAGGTACTCGAGCTTGCGGATCTTGTTGCCCATCACCTCGGCGCCGGTGTGATCGTCGCGCTTCACCCAGAGCCGCGCGCCGAGCTGCTCGCCGAAGCGCAGCCAGTGGCCGCGGGTCGGCAGGTTGGCGAGCGGGACGCGTGGCGGTTCGCGATCGTGGAGCTGATCGTCCATCGCGTGAGTTTATACGGCCGGGAAAGCTCCGCCCTCCTGGACTCGCTCGTCGGCCAGCCGGAAATAATGGCTCCGGCGACGCGCGTGTTACACCAACGTGGTGGAGATCCGCGGACTCCTGGCCTGCTCGGCCCTCGCGCTCGGCCTCTCGGGCGACGCGGACGCCAAGACGTGGCCGCAGCCCGCGCTCGGCGAGACCGATCCCGACGACATCCAGGTCCTGTTCACGTTCGACGACGGCCCCAAGCCGGACACCACGCCGGCCATCCTCGACATCCTCGCGGAGCACAAGATCCACGCCGTGTTCTTCCTGGTCGGCAAGCAGGTCGTGAGCCGGCACGAGCAGGTGCCGGCGATCCTCGATCGGATCGTCGCCGAGGGGCACATCGTCGCGAACCACACGATGTGGCACAGCGACCTGTGCAAGGCGACGGAGGAGGACGCCGTCGTCGAGCTCGACCTCGGGCGCGCGGTGATCGAGCAGGCGCTCGGGATGCAGCTCTCCTGGTTCCGCGCGCCGTACGGCGCCCGCTGCGATCAGCTCGAGGCGATGCTCGCCGAGCGCGAGCTGACCCACTTCCACTGGGACCTCGATCCGCAGGAGTGGAAGCACGGCAGCGTCGCGCGCACGGTCAAGGACGTGACCCGCGCGCTCGCGCGCGCGACCGGGCGCAACGTGCTCCTCATGCACGACATCAAGCTCGTCACGGTGGTGGCGCTGCCGAAGATCCTCGCGTGGATCGACGAGGAGAACGCCCGGCGCGCGAAGGAGCGCCGGCCGCAGATCAAGATCCTGCAGGCGCCGGCGCTCGCCGCGGAGCAGCTCCCGCAGGATCTGCTCGCGTGGCTGACCGACGTCGTGGGCGAGGCCTGGGCGCTGCCCGCGGCGGTCGCGAGCGTCCTGCCCTGAGCTCCCGCGCCCGCGGCCGCGGGGCTTGCCCCCGGCACCGGTCGCCTCGCCCGCGGGCCCCGTGGTAGGGTGGCGCCGGCTGGTTCATGTTTCGGATTCGTCAATCGTATCGAGAAGATGTCGATCAGGTGCTCGCGGTCGCCGAGCACCTCGACACCGTGAACCTGCCCGCGGAGCGAAAGCACATCGAGGCGATCCTCGACCGCTCCGAGCGATCGTTTGGCGCCGAGGTGCCGGTCGCCGAGCGCGAGTTCTTGTTCGTGCTCGAGGATCTATCGCAGCGGCGGATCATCGGCACGTCGATGATCTACGCGCAGCACGGCACGCGCCGCGCGCCGCACATCTTCTTCCGCGTCGAGAACGACGAGCGCTACTCGGTGACGCTCGACAAGCACTTCATCCACCAGACGCTGCGCATCGGCTACAACTACGATGGCCCGACGGAGATCGGCGGCCTGATCCTCCTGCCGGAGTACCGGCGGACCACCGAGTCGCTCGGCAAGGCGCTGTCGTACGTGCGGTTCCTGTTCATCCGCATGCACCGCCCGGTCTTCCGCGACAAGGTGCTGTCGGAGCTTTTGCCGCCGCTCGATCCCGACGGTCAGTCGAAGCTGTGGGAGGCGCTGGGCCGCAAGTTCACCGGGCTCACGTACCAGGAAGCAGACCTGATGTCGCGGGACAACAAGGAGTTCATCCACGCGCTGTTCCCCGACGATCCGATCCACACCGAGCTCTTGCCCGACGACGTCCGCACGCTGATCGGCCAGGTCGGGCCGGAGACGAAGGCCGTCGAGGCGATGCTGCGCCGGATCGGGTTCGAGTACGCCGGGCAGATCGATCCGTTCGACGGCGGGCCGCACTTCGTCGCGAAGACCGACGACATCACGCTCGTGCGCGACGCGCGCGAGGCGCCGATCCGCACGCTCGAGGGTGCCGGCGGCGGCGAGCAGGCGTGGGCGGTGCTCGCCGTCGAGCTCCTGGGCCAGCGCCCGAAGCTCCGCGCGACCAGCGCGCGGGTGACGCTGCTCCCGAGCGGCGAGATCGGCGTGACCGACGAGACGCGCCGCCGGCTCGACGTGGAGGACGGGCAGAGGGTATGGCTGACCTGCGGCTGATGGGCAGGCGCGCGGCGATCGCGGCTGCGCTCGCCGGCGCTGGCGCCGGGTGCAGCCGCGCCGGCGCGGCGCCGGATCAGGCGTCGGGGCTCGCGCCGCCCGCCGGCTGGCAGGCGCTGCCGCCGATCGCCGCCGCCGCGCGGGGCGCGCTCGGGGCCGGCGTCCAGGTCGATGGCGCCGAGGCGTGGGGCGAGCCGGCGATGGGCTGCTACGCCGTGTGGCTGGCGATCCGCGCCACCGGCAGCGCCGAGGCGATCAGCAAGCAGGTGCTCGCCGGGTTCACCGCCGCCACAGCGGGGAGCGGCAGCGGCAGCAGCGCCAAGCCCGCCGGCAGCGGCAGCGGCAGCGGCAGCGGCAGCGGCAGCGCCAGCGGCGCCAAGCCCGCCGGGGCCGCCGCGCCCGAGCGAGGCGGCGCGATGATCGTCAAGGACGTCGCCGCGCCGGCCGGCGAGACCGGCGAGCTGACGCTGGCGTTCGAGCGCGGCGATCACCGCGGCCGGCTGCGCGCGCGGCTCGGCGGCGGCCGGATCACCGCGCTCGCCTGCTTCGCGAACCAGCGCGAGCCGCTCGCGTGCGAGGCCGCCTGCACCGCCTTCCTCGGAGCCTTGCCATGACCGAGCCGGTTCGCCCGACAAAGCGCCTCGCGCGCGCGGCCCTCACCACGCTCGCGGCCCTCGCGATCGCCGCCCCCGCCCACGGGCAAGCACCGGCGACGCCGCGCGCGATCACGCCGCCCGCCGGCTGGACGCCGCAGCCCGTGAAGCTGGCGCCGCCGCGGCCCGACGTGACGTCGACGACCGTCGAGACGTACTTCCCGCCCGCTGGCGCCGCGCCCGGCGCGCCGCGCCCCGCCGCGCTGTACGTGACGCGGATCGAGCGCAAGGCGGCGCCCGATCGGCGCGATGCGATCGCGTCCGGCGAGATCGAGGAGATCTTCGCCGCGCAGCGCCGGCAGGGCGCCGGCGCCAGCACCGAGGCGTCGGTGCGCCGCGCGGATCCGGCCCAGAAGCAGCTCGAGGCGACGCTGACCTGGCGCGACGCGAGCGCCGGCGTCGTCGACACGAGCCGCGTCGTCGTCGCCGCGGACGCGCAGCGCGTCGTCGCCGTCACCGGCCAGTGCCTGCTCGGGGCCGGCGCGGCCGCGGAGCTCGCCAAGGCGTGCGAGGCGGCGCTCGCGACGCTCGATCCCGGCATCCCGGCCGCCGCGCGCGCCCCGCTGGCGCTCGCCGCGGAGCCCGCGCCCGTCGAGGCGCCCGCGCCCGCGACCGCGACCGCGCCCGCCGCGACCGCGACCACCGGCGCCCCCACCGCGGGCATCGGCCCCGCCCCCGCCGGCTCGGCGAAAGACCCCGCGCCCGCGCGGCTCGACGATGCCAGCCACATCTCGCTGCCCCCGCGGCCCGCGCAGGCGCAGGAGCCCGATCGGCGCCCGCTCTACCTGGGCTTCGGCCTCGTCGTGATCGCGCTCCTCTTCTGGTGGAACCGCCGCCGCCGCGACCGCTTCGACGAGGACCGCGCCAGCGGCGAGCCCCGCGCCGCCGGCACCGACACCGACGACGACACCGACGACGACGATCTGCACGCCGCCGCGGACGAGCCCCCGCCCGCTCCGCCCGGCGACAAGGAGAAGGACGAATGACGGACGCTGCCGCGCCGCCCTCCGCGGGCGAGCCGATCCTGATCGTCGACGACGAGAAGAACATCCGGCGGACGCTGCGCATGGTCCTCGAGGGCGAGGGCCACGTCGTGCACGAGGCCGGCTCGATCACCGAGGCCGAGGCCGTGCTGACCCGCGATCCCGTCGATCTGATCCTGCTCGACGTCAAGCTCGGCGAGGACAACGGCCTCGATCTGCTCCGCACGCTCAAGAGCCGCGGCGACGAGGGCATGGCCAGCGGCACGTCGGAGATCCCCGTCGTCGTCATCTCCGGGCACGCGACGATCGAGGACGCCGTGTCGGCCACGCGGCTCGGCGCGTTCGACTTCATGGAGAAGCCGCTCGACCGAAACCGCGTCATGGTCACCGTGCGCAACGCGCTCGAGCGGCGCCGCATGTGGCGCGAGGTCCACGATCTGCGGCGCGCCGCCGACGCGCGCTTCGAGCTGCTCGGCCGGACGCCGGTGATGGGCGAGCTCCGGCGCCAGATCGCGAAGGTCGCCCCCACCCGCTCGCGCGTGCTCATCACCGGCGAGAGCGGCACCGGCAAGGAGCTGATCGCGCGCGCGATCCACCGAAACAGCGCCGTCTCCACCGGCGCGTTCGTGAAGGTCAACTGCGCCGCGATCCCGCCCGAGCTGATCGAGAGCGAGCTGTTCGGCCACGAGCGCGGCGCGTTCACCGGCGCCGTCGCCAAGAAGCGCGGCCTGTTCGAGGTCGCCGACGGCGGCACGATCTTCCTCGACGAGATCGGCGACATGGCGCTGTCCGCGCAGGCCAAGGTGCTGCGCGTCCTGCAGACCGGCGAGTTCACGCACGTCGGCGGCGAGAAGAGCCTGCGCACCGACTGCCGCGTCGTCGCCGCGACGAACCGCGACCTCGAGCAGATGGTCAAGGACGGCCAGTTCCGCGAGGACCTCTACTTCCGGCTCAACGTCGTGCCGATCCGCTCGCCGTGGCTCCGCGAGCGCGCCGACGACATCCCGCTGCTCGTCGAGGCGTTCGTGCGCGAGTGCTGCGACGAGAACGGCCTCGGCTACAAGCCCGTCGACGAGCCGGTGCTCGAGCGGCTCAAGCTGTACGACTGGCCCGGCAACGTGCGCGAGCTGCGCAACGTCGTCGAGCGGCTCGTCATCATGTCCGACGAGGTGATCCGCGAGAAGGACCTGCCGCCGTACCTCGGCGGCCCGCGCCCCGGCGGCTCCGTGCGCCAGACCGGCCCGCAGACCGCGATCGATCTCGGCCGCTACGCCGGCAAGAGCCTGCGCGAGTTCCGCGAAGAGGTGGAGTCCGAGTTCATCCGCATCCGGCTCGCCGAGTTCGACTGGAACATCTCACGCACCGCCCAGGCGCTCGGGATCGAGCGCACCAACCTGCACAAGAAGCTGCGCGCCCTCGGCATCCACCGCGGCGAGGGCACCCAAGGAGGAGATCATGACTAGGCTCGCATGGATCGTGCTCGCGCTCGCCGCCGCCAGCGGTGCCTGCGGCAAGGGGGACGGCAAGGGGGACGGTAAGGACAGCGCGAAGGGCGGCGCGGCCAAGGGCGGCGACGTGCCGGCCGATCACGTCACAGCGGTGAACGCGGCGATCCCCGCCGACCTCAAGGACAAGGTCCAGTTCGAGGCCGGCCGCATCGTCGAGAACGAGAAGCGCAACCGCGCCTTCAAGCTCGCCGTGCCGAAGGGCTGGAAGCCCGGCCGCTTCATCCCCGGCATGCTCGAGCCGCCCGATCCGGACACGATCGGCTCCAAGACGCTCGGCAAGACGCAGATGGGCGTCGGCCGCAACTGCGACGGCACCTGCGAGAAGAAGGACTGGGCCGCCGTCTCCGACAAGGTGCTGTACAAGCAGTTCACGAGCGGCCAGGTCCCCGGCAAGGTGATCAAGGACGAGAAGCGCCCGAACGGCCGCACGCTCGTGTTCGAGCGCGAGCCGTCGGCGTTCGCGGACAAGGACGTCGCCGTCTACATCTACAACTCGTGGTGGGATCCCGAAGGCAGCGAGTACTACACCTGCAGCGCCGAGGTCGGCATGCCGATCAAGGGCGCCGCCGCGGCGTTCGAGAAGGCGTGCGAGAAGGTCATCCAGGAGTAGCGCCCTCGCCCGAGCTCGTGCCGGGCCCCCGCGCGCCGCGGCCTGCGCGCCTCGGCGTGCTCGTCGCCCTGGCGCTCCTCCTCGCGGAGCCGGCGCTGGCCGCGGCCGACACCACCGACGGGCTCGCGCTCGTCGAGGCGCTCGGCACCGACGACCGCGCCGCCGTCGAGCGCGCCATCGCCGAGATCGAGCGCGCGCCCGCCGGGACGCCCAGCCTCGACTACGCGCTGTTCCGCGCCGGCCAGGCGTGCGAGGACGTGCTCGCCGATCCCGCCCGCGCGCGCGCGCTGTACGAGCGGCTCGTGCGCGAGCTGCCCGACGCTGGCCTCGCGATCGCCGCCGGCCGGCGCCTCGAGCGCCTCCGCGCGCAGCTCGGCACCGATGCCCGCCACGCCCGCGAGGCCGCCGAGCTCGCCGCGCTCGTCGCCGGCGCGGACCGGCTGCCGCCCGCCGAGATCGATCGCCGCGCCCGCGCGCTCGCCGACGCCGCGTGGCCCGGCGCGCCCGAGGCCGCGCTGTGGCACGCCGAGTGGCTGCGCCGCTCGCGGCGCTTCGCCGAGGCCGACGCGCAGTTCGCCGCGATCGGCGCCCGGTGGGCCGGCACGCCGCACGCGCTCGCGGCGCTGCGCGGCGCCGCCGGCACCGCGCTCGACGCCCGCGACTACGCCCGCGCCACCGCGCTCGCGCAACAGCTGCCGTCGATCGATCCCGCCGATCGCGTGCTGCGCGAGGAGCTGCTCCTAGCCGCCGCCCGAGGCCGCCGCCGCGCGCGCTGGTACACGCTCGCCTGGCTCGCGACGCTCGCCGGCATCGGCGGCCTGGCCGGGAGCTTCGCCGAGGCGCTCCACCGCGCGCCGCGGCCGCGCCGGCTCCGCGCGCCGCTCGAGCTCTTGTTCCTCCTGCCCGTGACCGCCGTCCTCGTCGGCGTCGCGCTGACCACGCACGAGATGATCGCGCCCGCGGTGCTGACGCTCTCGCTCGGCGGCCTCGTCCTCGCCGGCCTCTCCGGCGCCACGCTCGATCTGCTCCGCGCCGCCGGCCGGCCGCTGCGGCGCCGCGCCGCCGTGCACGCGGCGCTGTGCATCGGCACCGCCCTCGCGCTGCTCTACATCGCGCTCATGCGCGACGACCTGCTCGACATGGTCATCGAGACCGTGCGCTTCGGCCCCGAGCCGTAGCCCACGCCGCTGGGCGCCGCCGGCGGCGCCGCAGGACGGCGGCCAGCCAGAGCGCGAACGGCGCGAGGCTCGCGGGCGATCCGGCGCTGCGGCAGCCCCCGCAGCCGCCGAGGTCAGGGTCGGAGTCGGGATCGCACGCGTCGCAGTCGGAGTCGGCAGCGCGCCCGAGGAAGGCGGCCGCGCGCGCGGTGTCCGCGCGGGTGTACTGCGCCCCGGTCGTGCAATCCCCCTCCGACAGGACGCCAGCGACGTACTCGGTGCCTCCGCGCGTGACCAGCAGCGGCCCGCCCGAGTCGCCGCCGCACGGCACCGCGTCGCCGGCCGCCCGGGAGATCTGCGCGATGTCGCCGCCCAGCGACTCGAGCGTGACCGGCCCCTGGAACCGGGCGCCAGCGCCTGAACCGCCGGGATGCTCGGAGGTCGGCGGGAGCGTGACGCCGAAACCGACCGCGGTGAGCCGCTCCCCGAGATCACCAGCGCCGAGCGCCCCGCTCGCCTGATCCAGCACGCGCATCCCGGTGATGCCCTCGGGGACCGCCGCGTCATCGATCAGGATCTTCGCGAGATCCCGAGCCGCGTGCGGCGCGTCCGTCGAGCAATCGCACAAGGCGCTGTACTCGGTCGACGCGAGCGTCTTCACCATGCCACGCGCGCGATCCACGAACGTGACCGAGACCGCGTCACCGGAGGACGCCAGCGGGACGCAGTGCTCGGCGGTGAGGACGATCCCCATGCCCAGGTACGTACCGGTGCACGCGGTGAAGCTCGTAATCTGCACCACGCTCGTGTGGTGATCGTCCTGCTCGCCGCCGATGATCGGCGCCCCGCTCGTCTCCACTGCCGCCTCGCCACAGCCCGCGGCGAGCACCGCGGCGAGCACGCTCGAACCGATCTCGATCTTCATGACGAACCCGCGCCCAAGCATCGGGTGTGCCCACGCTGTCGGACACGCCGCCGAGACATCGATTCTGCCCATCACGCGGAGATGAGGGCGCCGGGCGTCACAGTCTCGTTGCAAGATCAGTATGCGGCCAGGCAGCTCTCGCCAGCAGCGCAAGAATTGCCGTGGTCATTGAATGTCCATCGCGCGTGCACGGCGGGCGCCCGCGCACATGCACTGGCACATCGCGCTGGCACAGGCGGCGGCACAGCGCAGGCACAGATCCAGGCACAGGCACCGATCCTCGTCAGCGCCGCCCCTGGGCGACAGCGCGCTCCTCCCCGCCCCGGCACGGCGCCGATCTCGCAAGGAGAGAATCTGGCACACGGATCACCCGGAAGAGCGTGTCGACACCCATGGGGAACGAGCTGGACAGGGCCGCAGAGACGGCGACGATGGACGCGCACCGCGCGTCCATCGGTACGATCGGGAGTCGATCGTACCTCCTGGTCATCAAGGACGACTCCTCGTCCATGTATCCGCTCCCCAGCCCTGGCGTCGTCACGATCGGGCGGATTCCGGAGGTCGATCTGCACATCGATCACGCCTCGGTCTCGCGCCGGCACGCCCGGCTCCAGGTCGATCGCGGGGAAATTCGGATCTCCGATCTCGAGAGCCGCAATGGCACGCGGGTCAACGGCACGCGGCTCGACGGCGCGCGCGCGCTCATGACCGGCGACGTCATCGCGATCGGCGAGGTGCTGCTCGTGGTCCACGCGGAGCTCGAGCACGAGCGCGAGCTGCCGGACGTCCTCCTCGACGAAGGCAGCTGGCGGCGCCGGCTGGCCGTGGAGGTCGAGCGCGCCGCCTGGTTCCAGCGCCCGCTCGCCGTGCTCGCGATCGCCGGGGTCGCCGAGGCCCCGCCCCACCTCGGCCGCGTGCTGCGCTCCATCGACGTGATCGGCCGCGACGCCGGAGGCCAGCTCCTGACGCTGCTCCCCGAGGCCGATCCGCGCGCCGCGCGCCGGCTCGCGGAGGCCGTCCTCGAGGTGATCCGCGCCACTGCGCCCGAGGCCCGGATCGGCATCGCGAGCTGCCCGCTCGACGCGACCGATCCCGATAACCTCGTCCTCGCGGCGCGCGCTGGCGCGCAGGCCGCCCAGGCCGGCGAGATCGCGACCCTCGTCGAGGCGGCCCGGCGGATCTCGCTCGGCGAGCGCCGCGTCGTGGTGTGCCACCCCGCGATGGTGCGCGCGTTCGAGCTCCTGGAGCGGCTCGCCCGCTCGGATCTGTGCGTGCTGATCATCGGCGAGACCGGGGTCGGCAAGGAGAACGCGGCCTACGCCGTGCACTACTACTCCAAACGCCGAGACAAGCCGTTCGTCGCCCTCAACTGCGCGGCGCTGCCCGAGGCCCTCGTCGAGAGCCAGCTGTTCGGCCACGACAAGGGGGCCTTCACCGACGCGAGCGCGGCGCGGGCCGGTCTGTTCGAGACCGCGTCGGGCGGCACGCTGTTCCTCGACGAGATCGGCGAGCTCACGCTCGCCGTGCAGGCGAAGCTCCTGCGCGCGATCGAGACGAAGTGCATCACGCGGGTCGGCGAGACGCGCGAGCGCAAGGTCGATCTCCGGCTCGTGGCCGCGACGCACCGCGTGCTCGAGGACGAGGTCCGCGCGCAGCGGTTCCGCGAGGATCTCTTTCACCGCCTCGGGCTCGCGAAGGTGCACCTCCCGCCGCTGCGCGATCGGCGCTGCGAGATCCCGATGCTGTTCCGGGAGTTCATCGCCCTGGCCGCGGCGCAGGCCGACCGCCCGGCGCCGGAGCCGAGCCCGGAGGTCCTCCGGCACCTGCTCGCGCATCACTGGCCCGGCAACGTCCGCGAGCTCAAGCACACCGCCGAGTTCGTCATGGCGATCGTCGAGGACGATCGGATCGAGCCGGATGATCTGCCCTCGCATCTGCCCTCGCATTCGCCCTCGCAGCCCGGGGCCTCGCAGCCCGGGGCCGCGCAGCCCGGGACCGCGCCGCCAGCGCACGCTCCCGATCCCTCGCCTGCGAAGAGCTTCGACTCGCCGATGCGGCGGCTCTCCGACGAGCTCGAGGAGCTCGAGCGCCAGCGCATGACCGAGGCCCTGGCCCGGACCCACGGCGTGAAGACGCGGGCCGCCGCGATGATCGGAATGCCGATCCGCACCTTCAATATGAAGTTCAAGCAGTACGGAATCTGACAGATTCCAGATCGAGAGTCGGCAGCTCCCGCCCATGGGCAAGACTTGCCGCCCCGCCGCGGCTCCCCCCTCACCGGGCGAGCGCCCTAAATTGGCAATCGGCGCGGAGTTGCGGCCGACCGTGCGCAGCGGCTCACCACGGCCGAGCGCCCCGCGCCTGGCACAGAGGCTGCTCCGCGGCGTGGTCGAGACACAAGGACTCTCGCCGTGAGCTGGGAACCACCTACCGAGTTCGAAGAATACCGGATCATCCGCCCGCTGGGCTCCGGGGCGATGGGGCTCGTCTTCCTGGCGCACGACACGCTGCTCGACCGCCCCGTCGCGATCAAGTTCATCAGCGCGCACGACATCGGCGCTGCCGCCCGCGAGCGGTTCTTCACCGAAGGCCGCGCCGTGGCCCGGCTGTCTCATCCGAACGTGGTCGCCGTCTACCGCGTCGGCGAGGTCAAGCAGCGCCCTTATCTGATCTCGGAGTACGTGCGCGGCACCTCGCTCGCGGCGATCGCCAAGCCGATCCCGTGGGAGCGCGCCTTGAAGATCGGGATCGGCCTCGCGCGCGGCCTCGGCGCCGCGCACCGCCGCGGCGTCCTGCACCGCGACATCAAGCCGGCGAACGTCGTGCTCGGCGAGGACGACGAGGCGAAGCTGCTCGACTTCGGGCTCGCCAAGCTCGTGAGCGCGGACCCGGCGGCGCTGCCCCCCAGGCCGCCCGAGCTCGGCGAGCTCTACGCCTCGCGCGTGTCCGCCACGGCCCCTCCGTACGAGCCCGAAGCGGTGGCCACCATCTCGCTCGCGACCTCCCCCGGCGGGCGCCGCGGCCGCGAGCGCGTCGCGACCGCGTCGCTCACGCCAGCGCCTGGCGCCGGCCTCACGCGGCCCGGCGCCGGCCCCACGCAGGACGGAACGATCGTCGGCACGCCGCTCTACATCGCGCCCGAGCTGTGGCGCCGCGCCCCCGCGTCGCAGGCCAGCGACGTCTACGCGCTCGGCGTCGTGCTCTACGAGCTGCTCGCCGGGTTCGCCCCGTTCGCCGGGCTCTCCATCCACGAGCTCGCCGCGCGCGTCCCGTACGAGGACGCCCCGCCGGTCGCCGGCTGGGTGGAGAACCTGCCCGCGCGGCTCGCCGAGGTGATCGATGCCTGCGTGAGCCGCGATCCCGCGCAGCGCCCCGGCTCCGGCGACGCGCTCGGCGATCTGCTCGAGTCTGTCCTCGGCGTCCCCGCGCCGGCGCCCGACGGCAGCCCGTACCGCGGGCTGTCGACGTTCGAGGCCGAGCACCGCGGCGTGTTCTTCGGGCGCGCGGCCGAGGCGCGCACCGTCGTCGAGCGGCTGCGGACCGAGACGTTCGTGATCGTCGCTGGCGACTCCGGCGCCGGGAAGTCGTCCCTGTGCCGTGCCGCCGTGCTGCCCGCGATCGCCGAGAAGTCGCTCGCCGGCAAGCGGTGGCGCGCGACGACGGTGATCCCCGGCGTGCGCCCGCTCGATCGGCTCGATGCGGCGCTCGCCGAGCGCAGCCCCGACGAGGGGCTGCTCCTGTTCGTCGATCAGCTCGAGGAGCTGCTCACGATCGCCGAGCCCGCCCAGGCCGCGCTCGTCGCCGAGTACCTCGCCGATCTCGTGACCGCGCGGTCCGATGTCCGCGTGCTGGCGAGCGCGCGCAGCGACTTCCTCGGGCGCCTCGCCTGCCTGCCCGGCCTCGGCGAGCTCGTCGGGCGCGCGCTGTTCCTGCTCGGGCCCCTCGGCGACCGCGGGCTGCGCGAGGCGATCGTCGGCCCTGCCCGCGCGCTCGGGTACACGTTCGAGGACGCGGCGACCATCGACGACCTCGTCGCGTCCGGCCGCCGCCACCTCCCGCTCCTCCAGTTCGCGCTCGCCGAGCTGTGGGACGCGCGCGACACGAGCCGGCGGGTCATCCCCGCCGGGGCGCTGGCGCGGATCGGCGGCGTCACCGGCGCGCTGGCCCGCCACGCCGACGGCGTGCTCGCCGGGCTGCCGTCCGGAGAGCACGCCGCCGCGCGGACCATCCTCATCGCGCTCGTGACCGCCGAGGGGACGCGGGCGCGGCGCACGCACTCCGAGCTGCTCGAGCTCGCCGCGCGGCAGTCGCCGCGCACGGACGCGGCCCTCGACGCGCTCGTGCGCGGCCGCCTCCTCGTCGCGCAGCGCGCCGACTCCGGCGAGTCGGTGTACGCGATCGCGCACGAGGCGCTCCTGCACGGCTGGGACGTCCTGCGCGGCTGGGTCAGCCACGACGCGGAGCGCCGCGCCGTGCGGCAGCGCACCGAGCGCGCCGCCGCCGACTGGGATCAGCTCGGCCGGCCCCGGGACGCGCTGTGGAGCGAGCGGCTGCTCCAGGAGGCCACCAGCATCGACGAGGAGTCGATCCCGTCGCGCGCCGCCGCGTTCCTCCGGGCGTCGCGGCACCGCGCCGCGCGGCGCCGCGCCCGGCGGTGGGCGATCGCCATCAGCGCGCCGCTCGTCGTGGCCGCCGCCGTGCTCGGCCTCCGGCTCCAGGCGTCGCGCGATCGCGACGCCGCCGTCACCGAGGCGCGGGTGATGCTCTCCGCCGCCCGCGCCGGCGCGACGCAGCTCGACGACCTCCGGCGCGACGCGTTCGCCAAGCTCGACGGGCACCAGCCCGAGCCGGGCGAGCAGCTCTGGCGCGAGACCCTGCGCGCCGAACAGGACGTGGAGCGCGCCTACGCGAGCGCGGCCGCGCGGCTCGAGCAGATCCTGCAGGAGGCGCCCCGCCACGCCGGCGCGCGCGCGCTCATGGCGGACGTCCTCTTCGAGCGCGCGCGCCTCGCCGACCAGGGCGGCCGCGCCCTCGAGCGCGACGATCTGGTGCGGCGCCTCGCGATGTACAGCGCGACCGATCGCTGGAACGCGCCCGCGCACCTCGCGATCACCACGGAGCCTCCCGGCGCCGCCGTGAGCCTCTGGCGCTACGACACCCCCGACATCCACGACACCCACGACACCTCCGGCGAGCGCTTCACGCAGTCCCCCGAGCTCCGCCTCGGGACCACTCCGATCGCGGAGCAGGACGTCCTGCCCGGATCGATCCTCCTCGAATTCACGCAGGCCGGCCGGGCTCCCGTGCGCTTGCCCGTGCTGCTCGGCCGGGGCGAGGCCGTGCGCCTCGCGATCAAGCTCCCTCCCGAGGCCGCGATCCCCGCCGGGTTCGTCTACGTGCCCGCCGGCCGCTTCCTGTACGGCAGCGCCGGCAGCGAGGAGGCGCGCGCCAGCTACGACAGCCAGCCCATCCACACCGTCGAGACCGGGCCCTATTTGATCGCCCGGAACGAGACCACCTTCGGCGAGTGGATCGAGTTCCTGCGCGCGCTGCCCCGCGCCGAGCGTGCCAAGCGCACCCCCGACGTGAACCGGCGAAGCTTCAACGTCGCGCTGAGCCAGCGCCCCGACGGCACCTACCAGCTCGCCCTGGGCCTCGACGGGTACGTCATGGTCGCGAAGGAGGGCGAGCCCCTGCGCTATCCCGGGCGCACCGCGCGGGCCGTCCAGGACTGGTCCAGACTCCCGATCTCCGGCGTCTCGTTCGACGACACGCTCGCGTACATGGCGTGGCTGCGCGACAGCGGGCGTGTGCCCCGCGCGCGCCACTGCAGCGAGCACGAGTGGGAGCGGGCCGCGCGCGGCGCCGACGGCCGCGCCTTCCCCGGCGGCGCGCGCCTCGATCCGGAGGACGCCAACTTCAACCTGACGTACGGCAAGATCGAGACCGCGTTCGGCCCCGACGAGGTCGGCTCGCACCCCGCGTCCGACAGCCCGTTCGGCGTGCACGACCTCGCCGGCAACGTCTGGGAGTGGACCACGTCGGTCGACGACGCCGAGACCCCCGTGGCGCGCGGCGGCAGCTTCTTCCAGGCCGGCGCCTACGCGCGGGCCGAGAACCGATCCGTGGATATCGCTCATCACCGCAATGCCTTCTATGGAGTCCGCGTCTGCGCGACTGCCACGCGTTGAGTCGAGAGGAAACCAGCCAATGAAGATTCCGATTCGATATCTCCGTCCCCTGCTCCTGGGTGCCGCGCTCGCGGCCACCGCGGCGTGCCTGCCGTTCCACCGCGCCCAGCCGCAGCCCTCCCTGGACGACTGCCTGGCCGGCCAGCGGCTCGGCGCCATCGCGGCGCTCGTCGGTGATCCGCTCGGCCAGGGCAAAGACCTCCTCGGGTTCGGGTTCATGGACTCCCGCACGTTCGTCCGCGTCGATCGCTTCGATCTCGGCAGCGCCGTCGACGACGCGGGATTGCCCATCGTGAACGTCCAGGTGAGGTCACGCGCGCTCTCGGGCATGAGCCAGCGCACGGAGACCCCGCTCGACGGCAGGAGCTGGCGGGGCGCCGCGATCACGGGCCAGCTCCACTGCTCGAACCCCAAGCTCGCGGGCAAGACGCGCAGCATCAAGGCGCGGATCGTCGAGCCCGCCCCTGGCGAGACGCCCCCGCTCGGCACCGGCACCGAGCCCTTGTGGATGGCCTACCGGATCGAGCTCTTGCTCGACGACGGGCGGCGCATCGCGAGCGCCTGCCGCGATCCGGGCGACGTCGCGTTCCCCATCCTCGGGTACTGGAACGACGCCGGCCATTACGTCCGGGATCCCAAAAAGCTCAGCTTCGCCTGCACCCGGCGCCACGTCGCCACGTGCCTCAAGCAGGGCTACCTCGACGACACCGGCTCGGCGGACCGCAGAGCGCTCCTCGAGGCCTGCACGCGGATGATGCGCGCCGACTACTGCGGCAACGGCGACAGCTACACGAAGGACGGCACGTTCATCACGCTGTGGGACAACCGCAACTTCGCCGCGAAGGCTCCGCGCGAGCCGCTCACGTTCGAGGGGGCGTGGACCGCGAAGGGGCTGGCCTGCAACGCGCGGCTGCGCTGGAGCGAGGCGGAGGTGGGCGTGCCGACGTGCCTCCGCGATCGGCCCCGGCCCCGGTGCAGCTCCGCCGAGGAGGCCAAGGCCCTCTTCCCCGGCGTGCCGCTCGTCTTCAACGACTCGTGCACCGAGCACCCGTGCCGCACGAAGAGCCGGGTCGAGCCCTTCGAGGGCCCGGCGCCTCAGCAGGCCGGTCCCGAGAGCTGCCCCCGGACCGAGGAGCGGGCGCAGCTCTTCTCTGCCGCCGACGCGGGAGGGTCCGCGGGCCGGCGCTGACAAGCTCGCGGTGACGGCTGCGACGCGAGGTGGCTCGCCTCGCACGCACCGCGAGACAGGTTGGGATGGGGTCCGTTGCCGGCGCTCGCGCCGGGTCGTTGGGTCGGGCGGTTGGGGTTGGGGCGGTTGGGCGGTTGGGC